>Ga0307990_1001981_pt1 | contig 16767 bp, 12 predicted proteins | sample EllFjometagen129_FD_203168 | JGI IMG/M metagenome (GOLD analysis project Ga0307990, IMG submission 203168) | Marine microbial communities from Ellis Fjord, Antarctic Ocean - #129 | ecosystem: Environmental > Aquatic > Marine > Unclassified | place: Southern Ocean | collected 2014-10-08
AAAAGCTAAATTTAGCAAATAGAGAGAATTTTAGGAAAAATTATCTTCAACCAGCTTTAGAAAAAGAACTAATTGAATTAACCATCGCTGAAAAACCAAATAGTAGTAAACAAAAATATAGACTAACAGAAAAAGGAAATTTAATGCTGAAATAGATAGACAACTCAAACTTAAATTTCCCCACCACACTAATTTCTGCCGCCAAATTCCATCAAAAATGCTTTAATAAACGGATTTAATTCGCCGTCCATAACGGCTTGTACATTGCCGGTTTCATGCGATGTTCTTAAATCTTTAACCATTTTGTACGGATGCATGACATAGGAGCGAATTTGTGAACCCCATTCAATTTTTTTCTTTGCGCCTTCAATCTTTTGTTTGTCTTCATTTTGCCGACGTAACTCCAACTCGTACAGCTGAGATTTCAGCAATTGCAATGCATTATTTCTGTTTTTATGTTGTGAGCGGGTTTCCGTATTTTCAATGGTAATTCCGGTAGGAAGATGTCGCAGTCTAACGCCGGTTTCCACTTTATTGACATTTTGTCCGCCTGCTCCTCCACTTCGATAGGTGTCCCACTCAATTTCAGAGGAATCGATTTCAATATCGATGGTGTTATCAACCAAGGGATAAACAAAAACCGAAGCGAAGGAGGTATGTCGTTTGTGCGCAGAATCAAAAGGAGACAATCGAACTAAGCGATGTACACCATTTTCGGATTTTAAATATCCGTAAGCAAATTCGCCGGTAAATTCGAGTGTCACAGATTTTATTCCAACCTGATCTCCCTCTGTCATGTGAATTTGTTTAACAGAATAATTATTTCGTTCTCCCCAGCGGATGTACATTCTCATGAGCATTTCAGCCCAATCGTTACTTTCCGTACCGCCGGCTCCGGCATTAATATTTAAAATGGCATTGAGATTGTCTTCCTCGTTGCCGAGCATGTTTTTCAACTCGAGTACTTCAACAGCCTCTATGCAATCTTTATACTGGGCATTAACTTCGGCTTCATCTGCCTCGCCTTCCAATGCAAATTCATGCAACACTTCCAAATCGCTGATTTTTGTGGCAAATGAATTATACGCATTAATCCATGATTTTTGCTCGGAGATTTGCTTCATCAAAGTCTGAGCTTCATCTGGGTTATCCCAGAGTCCTTCAGCGCGACTTTTTAATTCAAGTTCTTGAAGTTTTTGTAATCGCATTTCAATGTCAAAGGTACCCCCTTAACGCATCCAGGCGATCTTTGAGTTCTTTAACCTGTTCTTTTGCAAGCATATCGATAGTTTAAATGATTAACATTGCATCTCCATAGGTTCCGAAATGATACTTTTCTTCGACGGCAACTTTGTAAGCGTGCATTAGTTTATCGTATCCTGTAAAGGCACTAACCATCATCATTAAGGTTGATTTTGGCAAGTGGAAGTTTGTAATCATGCTGGTTGGAATCTGAACCTCATATGGCGGGAAAATAAACAAATTTGTCCATCCGTCGTAAGGCTTAAGCATTCCGCCGGTTGATTTTGAACTTTCAAGTGTTCTCAAAACAGTTGTACCAACCGCACAAACCTGACGTTTTGCTTCTTTTGCAGTATTCACCATTTCTACGGTTTCATCGGCAATATGGATTTCTTCACTGTCCATTTTATGCTTTGTCAAATCTTCAACTTCGACATTGCGAAAATTCCCGAGTCCGACATGCAACGTGATATATCCGTAATTTACGCCGATAATTTCAAGGCGTTTTAACAATTCACGGCTAAAGTGCATTCCGGCAGTCGGGGCTGCAACAGCACCTTCTTTTTTTGCAAAAATAGTTTGGTAGCGTTCCTTATCAGCTACCTCAACCGGACGCTGGATGAATTTTGGCAATGGGGTTTCACCCAACCGATATAATGTGTCTTTAAACTCTTCATAAGAGCCATCATATAAAAACCGCAATGTACGACCTCGTGAAGTTGTATTATCAATCACTTCGGCAACGAGTCCGTCGTTTTCTCCGAAATACAATTTATTTCCGATTCTAATTTTCCGAGCAGGATCAACTAATACATCCCAGAGGCGTTGTTCTTTATTTAATTCACGAAGCAAAAAGACTTCAATTCTGGCTCCTGTTTTTTCTTTGTTTCCATACAATCTTGCGGGAAACACCTTGGTGTCATTAAATATCATGACATCCCTGTCAGAAAAATACTCCTTAATGTCTTTAAACATTCGGTGTTCAATTTCTCCGGTTTCACGGTGAAAAACAAATAAACGAGATTCATCTCTATTTTTGGCCGGGTGCAAGGCAATTAATTCTTCCGGTAAATTATACTTAAACTGCGACAATTTCATAATCCTACTTTTTGTATTTTGTTTATTAAGAAACTCCTGCTTAAACGAGATAGGTTCAAAAAAGTTTCATTTTATATCATTTTTATTAACGCTTCCATAGTAAACGCATTTTTGAGCTGAAAATCACCTGAGCTTTCTCTAACTAAAGAACTCATCCATGCTCCTGATTCTAATGCTTGCCCAATATCCCGCACTAAGGACCGAACGTAGGTTCCCGTATGACAAGTAATGGATAGCTCAAGATACGGAGACTCAAAGCGCTCTATGCTTATTTTTTCAATCACAACATTCCGGGCCTTTAATTCCGGAATTTGTCCATTCCTAGCCAATTCATATGCGCGTTTTCCGTTGACATGCAATGCGGAATAGGCTGGTGGTATCTGACTAATATTTCCAACAAAACTTGGGATAATTTGTTCAATCTTCTCACGGGTTATGTGTTCCATCGGATAAGTTGCATCCACCATTGTTTCAGAATCAAAAGATGGAGTTGTTTCGCCAAACTTCAATCCTGCATAATAGGTTTTTTGTTGTCCCTGCAGGCTTTGAATTTGTTTTGTTGCTTTACCGGTACAAACAATCAATACACCACTTGCTTTTGGGTCGAGCGTTCCGGCATGTCCGACTTTAATTTTTGGAATTTCACGTTTATATTTTAATAAATAACGGATTTTATTAACAACATCAAAGGATGTCCAATTCACAGGTTTATTGACAGGTATAATTACTCCTGTTTGAAAATCGGTGGTATGTTCGCTAAAAATTTCCAATGTTTAAAAAAAGATAATGCAGGTTAAACCAACAACAGCAGTATATATGGCAAACCAAATTAATTTTCCTTTACGGACAATCTTTAACATCCAGCGGATGGCAATGTATCCTGAGACAAATGCTGCGACAAAACCGATTATCAATGGCATGGCTGGCATTCCTCCTTCGCCGGTAAGGTTGCCGCTGAAAATATCAAGCAGATTTTCTCCCAAAATCGGCAACAGTACCATCAAGAATGAAAATTTTGCAATTTCCTCTTTCTTAACGCCAAGCAACAAGCCAGTTGAAATGGTTGATCCTGAACGACTAATACCCGGCAATACTGCTAAAGCCTGAGAAATTCCGATAACAAATGCGGTTAAATAAGTGAATTTTCTTGTTTTAGGACGATAAAAATGTGCAAAACTCAACAATCCGGCAGTTACCAAAAGCATGGAACCTACAAAGGGCAGATTATTCCCTGCAAAAAGTCCTTTGATTTCATCTTTAAACAATACTCCAACAATACCGACAGGAATCATAGAAATTAAAATTTTCAGAATGGTTTTTGTTTCTTCATTCATTTTAAAATCCAATCCACCACGAATTAATCTGACAATTTCTGACCACAGAACAACGATAGTGCTCAATACTGTGGCCCCGTGGACAACAATTGTAAAATACAGATTTTCTTCACCTTCAATTCCAAACAATGCTTTGCCGATTTCCAGATGTCCAGAACTACTTACTGGCAAAAACTCTGTTAATCCTTGGATTAATCCAAGAATTAGTGCTTCAAACCACTCCATAAGCTAGTAAAATTTATTGTTCGGAATTATCAGACAGACTTTTACTTGCAGGCTTCTTCAAAATTGCATAAACCTCTATACCAAAGCCAATTACAATAAGAATCGGAGCAAGTGTTATCCGTCGAAAACTAAAAATTGCATCGCTATAAACAGCCGGATCATCTGCTTTTCCACCGGACATTAAAACATATCCCAACACAACCACAACAAACCCAACTATCATGAGAATGTAATTTTGCTTATCAAAAGCAAAAGCCGCTTTCTGAGTCTCTTTATTCTTTTTTTGTGTATTCATGGCTAATAATACAAGTTTTCAGATTTAATCCTCAAATATTTATTGACAGAAAAAAGTGTCGAAATATACGAAATAATTACCCCTAAACCTAATACGATTACAAATAGGGGAACTACAATGCTCAGTTCAGTTAAACTGATTACATCCACAAACTCTTTATTAAACAGGTCAATAAGCCCTGCAAGCATCGCACTGGCAATTATTGCAGACAATATGCCCTGCCACACACCCGACCAAATAAATGGTCTCCGGATGAATGGTTTTGCCGCCCCCACTAAACGCATAGTACGAATTAAAAATCGTTTTGAATAAACCATCAGGCGTATGGTGTTATTGATTAATGCGAATGAGATAAGAATTAACAACATGGCAAATCCTAAAAAGACAAACGAAATATTTCGGATATTTTTATTGACAGCATAGAGCAGATCCTTTTGATAGGATACATCCTCAACCAGATTATCATACTGCCTGATTCTCTTTTCAATGATTTCAACAGAATCTGGATTTGCATAATTTGACACTAGATACAAATCAATCGAGCTCCACAACGGATTTTCGTCCAAAATATCAAGGAAATCTTCCCCTAAATCATCCACCAAATTTTCTGCTGCTTTGTCTTTGGTGATATATTCAGTATATCGTACGAAACTTAATTTGTCAAGATTCTTTTTAAATGCGATAACATCTGGCTCACGGGCATCTTCCTGCAAACGAATGCTAAAGCAGATATTTTCTCGGACATGCTCAGATAATCGTTGGGCATTGAGGACAAGATAGCCAACAATCCCCAGTAAGAACAACACCAATGTCATACTAAGCATGGTGGTTACAAATGAACCACGTATCCGACTTTTAAAGAGTCTCCGTTCTTTTGGTTTTTTTGCCATTTTATTATTCTTTTATCAAGCGATAATTAATACTCCGACTTTCAGTTTGCAAATTTATAATATACAAACCAGATTGTAATGCATTTAAATCAATATTACGAATTCCTCTATATTGATTTTCATTAACAGAAAACACAACTCGTCCGTTAACATCAAGCACATCAAGCTTAACAAGCGGTTCATGCAAGTCAAATTCAAATGTTATTGTTTCTTTTGCCGGATTTGGATAAATAGAAACCATCTCTCCTTTTCTGATTTGTCCTACAGATTCTCCTTGCAATACAATTATCTGAACTGTATCGCTGGTGGCACATCCGTTTTCTGCAGTTATCATTACCCATGCTTCATGTGTCCCGGCACCAAGATAATCTCCGGTATAAACTGCCTCATTCATATTGGTTCCGTTGCTCCAGTAATACGATAAAAATCCTTCATCAACACTTAACGTAACGGATGAATCACGTGCAATAGTGTGATCATCGCCTAAGTCAATAACAGGAACCACAAGAATTTCAATGTTTACCGTATCGCTGGACATGCATCCAAACGCATCTCCTTCAGTGGTGCAATAATAGGTTCCTGATTCTGCGACTTCTATACTTGGCTCGGTGCTGCCTGTGTTCCATTCATAGCTATATGCTCCTTCATCAACGTCCAATGTCAACGGACCGCAATTCGACATATCATCGCCTAGGATTACGGTATGATAGGGATGAAATTCAACATACACGGTATCGTATCCGGTACAGCCATTATCACCGACAGCAGCAAGTGTATATTCTCCGGTTGAATTGACTTCGTAACTGGCAGCATTACTCATTCCTTCATTCCAGCTATAGGACTGTGCAAGCACATCGGTACTCAGAATGATACTTTCTCCATCACAAAGATCTTGGTCTTCACCCAAATCAAATTCAGGGGCGGGATCAATATCTACCGTGACAACATCAGAATTTATAGCAGCACATCCATTGTATGCTTGGAAATAAAATGTTCCGTCCATTGCATCGTCCACTGCAGGAATAAATAGTATGGTGTCATTTTGTCCGGGGATTTCCACTCCGTTATTAAACCACTGGTAAAAGACATTTTCTCCGCTAGCGCCGGAATATAATGTCAAGGTTTCATTTTCACACAAACTTTGGTCATATGGTTGCCAAGTTATTGCGGGTGCGGTTCCGATATTTACATGCACCTCATCACTTTCAGTAGTACCACATTCATTCATCGCCACACAGAAAAAGTATCCGGTTTCCAGAGGCTCTGCAGGGTCAAATGTCAAAACACTATCTTCTGCAGCGGTAATTGCACCAGAATTTCTGAACCACAATAAACCCATCGGGCTGGTTCCTGTAACAGAAACTTCCAAAGCAACCGAATCTCCATGACAAGCATCAATATCTTCGGGTTGCAGGACAAATTCCGGCAAAGTTTTCACGTTTAAACTCACGATATCTGTTGAAACATCTGCACAAACATTGGAAACTACGCAGTAATAATCATTGTCATCAGCCGCCCCAACACCATTGATTGTATAGTTTTGTTCAGGACTGATAACCTCATCAGAGCCGGGATTCATCCAGACAAAATCAAACGGTTGTGAGCCTTGAACAATCATTTCGAAATTCGCAGTATCTCCTTCACAAATCGTAATTTCATCGGGTTGAGATACAATATTCGGAGGCAAAACAACATCTAACTCCGCCGAATTAGAAATTATCTGTCCACATTCATTGGAAATTATACAGGTATAACTGCCTTCATGCCCTTCATTCACTTCTGAAATCTGAAGCTCAAAACTATTCTCGCCACTGTATGCAGAACCATTCACATCAGCTTCATTCAATTGCCACTGATAATTAAACGGCTCAGTTCCTACGACTTTCACCCTGAAAGAAGCGTCATCTCCAAGACATACCGCCGTATCAAACGGTTGTTCTGTAATCATGGGAGCTAATATCGGAACAAGTATCGCAGAATCCGAATTAACCGTCCCACATCCATTTGTAAATGCATGATAAACAAATAAGGTGTCATTGGTCTCAAGATCCACGCTAAGTGTTGAAAAAACAGAATCGCTTACTGCTTGTCCATTAACAAACCATTGTCCGGTAATTGTTGGTGTTCCACTGGCTGTACTGGTTAAACTAACTGATTCTCCAAGACATTCAGATGCATCGTTAGGATGTGCAGTAATAAGTGGATAAGTGTGTACTGTCATTCCAACGGTATTGGATTGAACACTGTTACACATATTTGAAACAACACAATGATAACTACTGCTATTATCGGTTTGCACATTTTCTACCGTGAGCTGAGCATTAATTTCCCCGGTCATTTCTGTCTCATTGTCATACCACTGATATTCCAAATATGAACCTTCCACTTCAATCGTATAAACTGCATCATCACCCTCACACACAGTTTGTCCAACGGGTTGTGCAGTAATAGAAACGGGTTCCACAACATTCACAGAAATATCATCAGTTTGTGTTGTGTCACAAACATTATTAAGTACACAATAATACACTCCCGCATCTGAGGGAGATAAATCGTTCAATAAAATCGAGGGTCCAGACGCTCCGGAAATAAACACATCATTTTTATACCATGCAAAATTTATCGGACTCTCGGTTACCGTAACAGATAGAGTTACATCGTTGTTTTCACAAAAATCTCCGCCTGATGATAAAACAGAAACTTCCGGTGGTCCGGAAAGAACAACAACCTGTGCGGTTTCAGAGGTATCACTTCCTTCAGCATTGCTCACTTCACAATAATATTCTCCTTCATCTAAAAGACTTACGGGGTCAAAGGTCAGGACATATGACGTTCCACCGGGAACAGCATTCCCGTCTTTGTACCATTTATATAATAATGGCGCGGCTCCGGTTGCTTCGAGTTGCAACGTTCCATAGCTTTCGACACAAAACAGCTTGTTGGCAGGTTGTGAAGTGATTTGTGGGACTTGAGCAAGCGCATTAAAAGCGATCACTAAAAACACAATAATGCTTAAAAATCGTAATTTCATGAGACGGTTTTTGTTTATTTATTTTTATTCGGCAATTTACGAAGAATTTGGCTTTAGGCTGAAGCTTTTTTTTAACGATAGATTGTGAATTAAGTCTATTGAGCAATATGTTGATACCGGACTGTATTTCTGTGCATTAGGTTATTTTAGAGCAATTAATTAGCGAATTTTTATTCAAATAATATAAGTTGTTAACATTTAGCCTGCATTATTCATCGCAAAATTAAGCGTATTTGCATATGTCAATATACTAACATTTTAAAGCCTAAAAACAATTAATAATTTACACCTAATTTTAGGTGTGCTTGAAATTCTCTTTGCACATCTTCAAACCATCTAAACCCTTGAAATATAAAAATATGACTGCGGGTTTAGATGATTCAAAACTGCACAAAGGGAATTCCATGAATAATGCAGGTTAGGCAGGATGAAAAACTGCATTTTTTACGAATGAAATTTAAAACAAGAATCATCTTTGCTTTTCATTGATAAAATGCTTAACAATATGGTAACATTTACTTCATACTCACGCAAAATTAGCATCGTACTTTTGCCCTGAACGAAAATAAAGAATTATGAAATTATTTGTTATTATCATCAGTTTAGTTGTGAGCCTTTCAAGTTTTGCAAATCAAGACAAAGAAGGAAAAAACAATCAGGAAACAAAACAGAAAATTTCCTCCCCTAGCATGATAAAAGGTCAAATTATTGACAAAACAACCGGTGATGCATTAACAGGTGTAACTGTTCGCTTAAACAACGGTAGCGAAGCCTATACGGATTTCGATGGAAATTTTGTTTTTAAAAATGTAAAGCCGGGAAAATATCAAATTCAAACATCTTTCATTTCTTACGAAAATGCAATGTTTAAAAACATTAATTGTGAGTCATCTGAAGTAATGACATTGAAAATTCAGTTGAAAAATTTATAATTTCGAGAAAATATAATTTCAAATGCTTACATTAGCCATTCCGAAAATAGAACACTGGAATGGCTTTTGCCGTATATAATAAAAACTTCATTATGAAAAATAGCTTTAAGATATTGTTTATTGCCGCCTTGTTTTTATCATTTCAAGCTACGGCGCAACTTCAAAAATCAGAAGACGGACTCTATTATGACGCAAATCAAATGCTTTATACCGGGGATTACGTGGAATTTTACGATGATGGTCAAATGAAAATTGAAATGAGCATCAAAGATGGCGAAGCAGACGGAGGCTCAACGTTTTATTATCCAAACGGACAAATTCAGGAAGTTCGCAGCTACGAACAAGGTCGAATGCACGGAGAATTTTTCGGGCTAAGCAACTTCTGCAACCAATCCTAGGCGTTCTTTGGGTTAAATCTTACGAGCCTGCCAGCAAAAAACTTCCAACTACCGCTTAGCAAAACTCTGTCCATTCCACGCAAAGCGATTGCAATCCAGATTTTCACATTCTATATAAATCCGATCACGTGGAATACTAAGGGTCTCTTCAATAAAGCTTGTTACCGAAAGCATAAATTCATCACAATTATCAGGGAGACCAATGCTTTTTATTTGAATATAAGCAGCTGGTTCAGTGCTTCCTCCAAAACGAATTTCATGCTCATCATGCATGGATATCATCACAAATTTCTCAGGTTTGTCAAGCAACTCGCTCAACAAATGACTTGCAGATTTCGTAAACTGTACACGATAAGGAACTTTTCGATTTGTCTCAATCTTAAAATACGGCATACATTTATGGCTTTGATCAGATTATAAAATTGACAATTTTTTAACAGATTATCAAATTTTTATTCACTATTTTGCATTTTTGAGAAAAGTTTGACTTTAAACGGGCAAAATAAATTGTGAACAGCATAAAATTCATCATCAGTAGTTTTTTAATCCTTACGGGATTATTTGGCTTTTCGCAAAGCCGACAGGTTAAGGCCTTCCGTACTGAAGAAAAAATTCAGATTGACGGAGTGCTAAACGAAGCATCTTGGAAACAGGCAAATTCCACGAATGATTTTGTGATTTACGAACCCGTTTTTGGTGAAGCACCCGGTTTTACCACTGAAATAAAATTGCTATATGACAATAAGGCCTTGTATATCGGGGCTGTTCTTTATGACAATTCTCCAGATAAAATTCTTCGTGAATTCACCCGACGAGATGTGGACAACGGAAATACGGACATGTTCTGGATTAGCCTTAATCCCAATAACGACGGATTAAACATGTATGAGTTTAAAGTAACAGCTTCCAATGTTCAAACCGATGTCCGCATATCCGACGGTGACGAAGATTACAATTGGGATGCTGTTTGGGAAAGCGAAGTGAGCATTCATGACAAAGGCTGGACCGTAGAAATCAAAATTCCTTATTCAGCAATTCGCTTCCCCGAAAAACCCGAGCAATCATGGGCTGTAAATTTTTGGAGACAAATCAGGCGAACCCGCGAAATTTCAAGTTGGCAGGCTGTTGATCAAACCAAAGGAAAACGATCGGAGCAAATGGGTGCAATCATCAACCTAAAAAACCTCAACCCACCCATTAGACTCTCGCTTTACCCCTATTTAACAGGAAACATTGCCAAACACGAAAATGCAAACGTTTGGTCATACGGTTTCGGAGGCGGATTGGATATGAAATTGGGGCTAAGCAAAAGTCACACACTGGATTTGACATTGATTCCCGACTTTTCACAAGTCAAATCAGATGATTTGGAGTTAAACTTAACACCTTTTGAAACCTATTATGATGAAAATCGTCCGTTTTTTACCGAAGGGACAGAACTGTTTCAAAAAAGCAACTTGTTTTATTCGCGCCGCATCGGAAAAATCCCTGACAAGTACAATTACATTCAGTCTTTGGGCAGTGAAGGATATCAAATTCTGAAAAACCAAAGATACTCCAGATTAGTCAACGCCGTGAAACTTTCAGGAAGAGGAGAAAACAATCTTGCCGTCGGATTTTTAAATGCCATCACCGCAAATACCTATGCCAAAGTCATTAATCTGGACGGAAACACAGAGCAAATATTAACCGAACCCTGGGCAAACTACAATATTTTGGTACTCGACCAAGCGTTTAATAACAACTCATATTTAAACTTCACCAACACACGAGTGGATAGACCCGACAGTAAATATCATGCAAACGTTGTCGGAATGGCATGGCGTGTCATGGAAAAACAAAACAAATTCGGAGTGTTCGGAAACGGTGCATGGAGTAATATTCAAGACAGCATCTCCAGAAATGACAATATGAGCAACGGATTCAAATTCTACGGCGGCATAGGAAAACTTAATGGAGAGTGGCAATACAACTACTCTGCTTATCTAGTTTCGGACAGCTATGAACAAAACGACCTGGGATATCTCAGCGCAAATAATGATTTTCAACAAAGCATTGAATTGTCATACAATAAATATGAGGCTTTCGGAGGATTTAACAAAACGCGAAATACACTGGGATTGTATTACAATAATCTTTACAAACCCTTTGCTTACAAATCCGTTTCTGCCGGATTATACTCTTTTGCTGAAACCCGTAAATACATAAGCATTTGGAATAATCTCACGCTGAAACCGTTTGAAATTCATGATTATTATGAAGCCCGTGTTGATAAACGCGTTTTTAAACGCCCCGGAATCAGTAGTGAAGGCATTTATTTTTCCACAGATTATCGAAAAACACTTGCGCTTGATTTTAAAATTGGTGCAATGTCTGATTTCACAAAACGTTACGGATTTTACGGACGCACATTTTTGCGCTACCGAATCAATGATAAAATCAACCTCAGAGCCGGTGTAGAATATGACCTGGATTACAATTATGTCGGATATGCCACAAAATTTGATGCAAATCAGGAAATACTTTTCGCCAACAGAAATGTAGAAACCTATGTGCAAAACATCAGTTTTAATTGGATTTTTACCAACAAAATGTATTTGAGCCTATCAGTTAGACACTATTGGAGAAAAGTGGATTATCTGACATTTGCCTTACTGAATACTGACGGATATCTTGCCAATGAGTACCAAGACGAATACGGCTCCGGGACTATTGATGACATCAACTTTAATACATTCGATCTTGATATTTTGTACTCATGGAACTTTGCTCCCGGTTCATTTTTAAGCATTAACTGGAAAAGTAACGGATTTTCATCAGAAAACATTCCTGAACATTTACAATTCCCTCGCTACTCAGAAAATATGCAGTCGCTGTTTAGCAATCAGTACACAAATACCATTTCACTCAGGCTTTTATATTACTTTGATTGGCAGTATTTGATATAATTCCGATTAAACATCAAAATAGTAAATTGTTGTTTCAAAATTTCTTTCTCAATCATCCTGAAACACAATTGGAATTATATGCCTGTACAAAAACCATCAAATTTAAGGGAAAACTAAATTGAGACTAAAGCTTTCAATTCATCCTGAGACAAATCGCCCACCCATTTTTCCCCTTTATCAACACTTATGTCGGCAAGTTCTTTTTTATGATTAATCATCTCATTGATTTTTTCTTCAAAACTATGCTTTGTAATCAATCGATAAACCATCACATTTTTTTTCTGTCCAATTCTAAATGCCCTGTCGGTTGCTTGATTTTCAACTGCAGGATTCCACCAAAGATCATAATGAATAACATTGCTTGCTGCTGTAAGATTAAGCCCTGTGCCACCAGCTTTTATTGAAAGTATTAGTGTCTTTAAATGTGGTTTGTTTTGAAAATCCGAAACCATCTTGTCACGATTTTTACGTAATGTCCCTCCATGAAGAAATAAGGTTTCAATGTTAAAAGTCTGTTGAAGCATTTTTTCTATAATACTCCCCATTTCTTTATATTGTGTAAAAATGAGTACCTTTTCATTATTCTCATAAATTTTCTCAAGCAAATTAAGCAACATCATACTTTTACCTGAAAGCTCTGGATTGTAATCTTGTTTTTTAAGAAATTGTCCAGGGTGATTACATACTTGTTTCAAAGCTGTCATTAGTTTAAATACCATGCCTTTTCTTTTAATCTGTTCTCCTAAATCAACTTTATTCAAATCAGCAAGCATATTATCCACAACTTGTTTGTACAAAGCAGCCTGCTCCTTTGTAAGCTCTACAAATTTATTGTTTTGAATTTTATCAGGCAAATCATTAATGATTTTTTTATCTGTCTTTTCCCTCCGAATAACGAAAGGCGCACATATCGTTTTAAACTTCTCTAGTTTATCTTTATCTCTATATATTTCAATAGGTTGAGCGTATTCTTTTTGGAATTGCTTTTCAGAACCTAAATACTTTTTGTTGACAAAGTCAAAAATACTCCAATATTCACGCAATCTATTTTCCACCGGTGTCCCACTCATGGCAATTTTTACATTTGATTTCAATCGTTTTATTGCCCTTGTTTGATTGGTATGAGGATTTTTAATGTTTTGCGCTTCATCTATCACTATCATTGCCCATTTTTTATTCGCTAAATCTTTGATATCACTTCTGACAATTCCATATGAAGTAATAATAAGTTCATCATCCCTATGATTATTCAAAGCCCTTGCTGCGCCATGATATACACCGGCATTTAATTCAGGAGCAAATTTCCTGATTTCATTTTGCCAATTTGTAATCAATGTTGTTGGAACAACGATTAGTCCTTTGTGATTTTTTAATAGATTCTCTGATTTAAGTTTCAATATGGTAGCAATCACCTGTATGGTTTTACCAAGACCCATGTCATCAGCAATAATACTTCCAAAGCCGCTTTTGCAATTTTTGTATAACCATTGATAACCAGTCTCCTGATAAGGACGTAAGTTGCCATTTAATCCAGCAGGAACCGGATAGTTTTCTACTTCAGACAATTGACGAATAATTTTCCTCAACGATGATGAGATTGTAATTCCGGCACCATCATATTCTTCTGTTAAAGCTGACTTCAGCACATCATAAGATGATAATTCAGGTGGATTCTGCAGGTTGTTCAAAATGTTCTGCACGTCATTTTTATCAATTAGCACGTACTGCCCTTTTATTTTTACAATACTTTCGTACTTTGTTGCAATTTTTCTGAATTCTTGGGCAGAGATTTTTTTGTCCCCAATAGCAACTTTCCAATCAAAATCAAGCATACTGTTAAGATCAAGAAACGATTTTGATTTTTCTGCTGAGCTGTTTGCTTTTAACGCAAGTGATAATTTTGGTCGCGCCAGCTTTTTTAATGAATTTGGTAACAAGATTTTTATCCCAAGGAGTTTAATCTTTGGTAAAATCTTTAACAACACTTCCACAAACTCTGCTGCCTCATAATAAATTGGTTTTCTTCCGTAATCAGCAATAAGATTCCGTAATGCATTAAAATGATTCGTTAAATTATTGAGAGATTCAAGTACACTGAATCTGTCTTTCTTATAGATGTCATCATTAAAAAAAGACTCCAAATCAATCAACTCTGTTCCCGACTTTTTCGTGTTATCAATCTGCAAACTTAGTGAAAACAGATTGTCCTTGGGTTCTTCCACTTTAATCACAGGGATATATTCCTTTCCGGACAAATAATAATTGTTAAGCCACTTATGAATGGCATTAGGTGTTCCTTTTTCACCAATATTATTAAAAGAATGTAACTCAGACGCAAAAAACAATTGCCTTACTTTGCTATCCTGTAATTGATTAGAAATAATGTTTGAAATATAATATTCGTTGATAAAATGATTTAAAAACAAAGATATCAGTTGAATTAATTGTGCTTCTTTCTCGAGATATTTAGGCTCCTGATGATATTCATAAATTTGAATTATATCAGAAGCTGTGGTATCTAGTATCTTATAAAAAACATCTCTCACACTTGAATTTATCAGTGCTGGAATATACCTGATTCTGTATTTGTTATTTGGTAATCTGATAAGTTGAGGTATAAATGCACTTTGTCTAATCAGGCTGATTGAAAAATGATATGCCGAATTTAGTGATTTAAGGTTTGGACACAACCGATTTGCATATTTTTTGGGGATTTCCTGCAAATATTCAATAAAAACCCCAAAGCCACTTTCTTTATTAAAATGAAGTGTTTCTTCATCGGCAAATAATTCTGCGAGATTATAAGAAAAATTTGAATCAATTTCGATATTTGCTTTCTGGAAAATCTCATATTGACTGTAGAAATCAAGCCCCTCAGGTTCGTCCTGAGATTCAATGAATTTTTTTAGCCCTTTTTCTGATTTACTATAGGCTTTGTAGATTTCCTTTTTGAAATTTTGTGAAGTGAACATAGTATGTTCTTCCAGCAGGGAAAGCAACTCATTTTTCATTTCCGGAACAACAGAAAAATCTATATTTTCCGATTGTTTATTTGTAACATCTTGTTTTGATGTATCGGGTAGGTCTATTATGAAATCATTTGCCTGTGGAATAGTGGAAATATTTTTGTCCGGCAATATCCCTGATTTTTCCAGTTCACCTATAATGTCAAGTCCTTTGAGATTGAATAAGATAAAGGGATTTTTATCAATTTCATTTGCAATAATATATATCACAGCAGCAATGTGTTTGCATGGTACAGCCCAGTCGGGACACGAACACTGCATGTCTATATCATTCCAAGTACGGGGAAATATTTGAATTTTTCTTTTTGCTGCAAATGCGCACAAAGCAATGGGTAATTCTAAGTTTACAAGGTTGGTCAATAACATAGGATTGCTATGGATTTTATCCATGATTATACGCTTATCCGATTTTGATAACTCTGGAACAATGCAACTTACAACATATGGATCTATCCTCGACCCCTGAACCTCTGCCCAAATTTTGTTTCTTTTGATTTTTATATCCGAAACATAGCCTTTGTTCGCATAAGTTCTTCCTCGTGGTAAACGGTTTGAAAAATCAATATTATGAAGCGCCTGAAGCCACTGTTCACCCCACCATGTTTGTCCGTATTTATTCATTATTGAGACGTAAAATAATCAACTAAAATAGTACATTTTTATATCCGTAAAAATACACAATCATTAATTACAATCAAAAGAATGATTAAAAATCATTTGTTCACTGTTTTCTAAACATCCAAGCATTTCCAAAGCCGGAAGCCATGAAAAAGCTGATTTAGTATGTTACGACCGATTAAGCCTGATCTTTAGGTCAGGCATTATGGCAGGTAAATTAATTCGCAGTTTTTGGCGGATATTTTGCTGCGAAGCATGCAAAATATGTGACAAAAACACAAAACAAAATCTGTCAGAGATAAATCGTAGATTCAACCAGCAAATGCAACTTTCTTATTTACAAATTTATAAAATATATTTTTAGGATTGTCATAATTTAAGTTTTTTCTAGGTCTTCGATTGATTTTGTGTTGTATCTCTTTGATTTCATTATCGCAATATTGATTAAAGATTGATTTTTTGGGAATATATTGTCTTACCAGTTTATTGGTATACTCACTTAGTCCTCTTTCCCAGGAAGAATACGGGTGTGCAAAAAAGAATTCAGCGAGTAATTTTTCAGATATTTTTTTATGTTCTGCAAACTCTTTACCATTGTCTGATGTAATTGAATGCACATGTTTTTTGTATGGTAACATCATATCAGTAACTACATTGGCTAATTCGACAGCATTTTTACCAAAAGGCAATTTTTTCATCAAGAAAAAAGCAGTAGTTCTTTCCACTATAG
>Ga0307990_1001982_pt1 | contig 16765 bp, 14 predicted proteins | sample EllFjometagen129_FD_203168 | JGI IMG/M metagenome (GOLD analysis project Ga0307990, IMG submission 203168) | Marine microbial communities from Ellis Fjord, Antarctic Ocean - #129 | ecosystem: Environmental > Aquatic > Marine > Unclassified | place: Southern Ocean | collected 2014-10-08
GCATAGCTCAAGCAAGCTTGGCTCTGCCCTCATTTCCATAATTTTGGCTGCACTCGGCATAGCTCAAGCAAGCTTGGCTCTGCCCTCATTTGCACAAAATTTGCACAAAATTTGCACAAAATTTGTTTCTTGAAAGAAAAGAATTATTAGAAGGCCCCTTAGTATATTGATGTAAATACGCTTAATTTTGCGATGAATAATGCTGGCTAGTTCAAATTAGTATAGAATGAATTGTATCGGCAATTTTGATTCACAATCGGTATTAACATCTACCTATTTGCGGTGAATTTTTCGGGTTATATCGGCATAAACTCCCAAAGTTAATTCGGGACAGGAATTGGTAGTTTCAGAATTTCTGTATCAATCATCCTGAAACACAATTTATATTATATTCCACGGAAATTGCAGTAGAATCGTAATACAATTAATTTGGCTGACAATTCGCAAAAATAAAAATCGAGTTCCTATACGATATCTGAACTTTTATCGATGTCTCAACGTTTTCAGGCTCACATATTTTGCAGTATCAAAAAAAATGTCTATATTTCCGGTTTTGGTGCAAAATGCATCTGCTTTATTATTGAGGCAATAATAAATTCATGTTATAACTAAAAAAATAAATTTATGTTAGAAATCAAAAAGATTGAAAAAGAAGCAGATTTTAAAACTATTAGCAGAAACGAATTCATTGATTTTCTATTTACCCATCTTGACAAGTTTGGTGACCCGAAACCGGACATTAATAAATGCTTAGACTACGCATTTTCCGATAATCCTTCAGAAGGCGGTTTTGCACTCGCAGCGTTTCATGAAAACAAGCTTGTCGGAACTCTCATTATGAACAAAACAGGCATGAGCGGATATATCCCTGAAAACATTCTGGTTTATGTTGCCGTTGACGCACAGTACCGCGGGCAAGGATTTGGCGGACAGATTGTAAAAGAATCATTCAAACACGCCGACGGAAAAGTAAAACTGCATGTCGAATATGATAATCCAGCAAAACGACTTTACGAACGAGTTGGATTTGTATCAAAATATGCTGAAATGCGTTACGAAAATAAATAATCAACAAATATTTCAAACAGGAGTTGTCGCAAAATATGACAACTCTTTTTTTTATTTAACAACAAATCAATATGTTATGGCAGAGCTAAGAATTAATATTGCAGAGATTAGAAACAACATAAAAAAACTAAACACATATCTTAAAAAACACAATATAGAATGGAGCCTTATTACCAAAGTGTTTAGTGGTGATGAAGAATTCATGAAACAAATATTAACACCTGACATCATCTCGGGCATTCAGTCTGTCGGAGACTCCCGCCTTTCAAGCTTAAAACGGCTGAAAGAGCTGGATAAAGATTTGATTACCATATATATTAAACCTCCGGCACAAACTTATGTGGATGATGTTGTCAAATATGCAGACATTTCATTAAATTCATCTTTCCGTACAATTCAAGCATTAGATAAAGCAGCAAAAAAACAGAAAAAAATTCACAAAGTCATCATAATGATAGAGTTGGGCGAGCTTCGCGAGGGCGTTAACCGTGATGATTTGTTTGCGTTTTACGAAAAAATCTTCAAATTATCGAATGTTCAAGTCGTAGGACTGGGAAGCAACCTGGGGTGTATGTACGGCGTTGAACCCACCTATGATAAATTATTGCAATTGCATCTTTACAAAGAGTTAATCGAAGCTAAACATGGGTCAAAATTACCTTTCACATCAGGAGGAAGCTCAATTACACTCCCGTTGGTTGAAAATGGAACCTTACCGAGTGATATCAACCACTTCCGAATCGGTGAGACCGCATTTTTCGGAACCAGCCCCTATGACAACGAACAATTCAGAGATTTATGCACGGACACCTTTAATTTTTATGCGCAAATTATTGAATTGCACGAAAAAGACATTGTCCCCGATGGCATTATTAACGATGCAAGCATAGGACATTCCGCAGATTTTGAAGATGACGACCTTGGGAAAACAACTTACAAGGCAATTTTGGATTTTGGATTATTAGATGTTGACCAAGAAGGTCTGGAAATGAAAGATACAGGCATTAATTTTGTCGGAATTACTTCTGATATGACCGTGATTGATTTGGGCGATAATAAAGATGAGAATGGCAAACCAAAATACAGAGTCGGCGACATGATTTGCATGAAACCCAGCTATCTAGCGGTTGCCAGATTGTTAAACTCTCGTTTTATTGAGAAAAAATTCTCATATTAAACATGACTGAAATTTCCGATTTATTATTAAAACATAAAGCAAATTTCAACTCCCTTTTCCCATTTGCTTTGGATAAAATGAAGATTTGGAAACTGGATTTGTCAATAAACAATCCGGAATTGCAAAATTACGACATCCTTCATACCGAAGGACTTAATCACTATATCCAGACAAAACTATCAGAGGAGCAAGCAGACATTTGCATTGGCGGATATCTGGAAGACAGACTCATTTACCGAAAAAGTGAACACTTTGGAACGGACGACAATGCGCGAACTATTCATCTTGGAATTGATATTTGGAGCGAAGCAAAAACTCCGATTTTTGCGCCTTTAGACAGTCATGTCCACAGTTTTCAAATCAATGATAGTTTCGGAGATTACGGCCCGACCATCATTTTGGCGCATGAATTAAACGGGCAAAAATTCCATACGCTTTACGGACATTTATCCGAAAAATCGCTGGAAAATTGTAGCATCGGCAAGGAAATTAAAAAAGGAGACACATTTGCCGCTCTGGGGGCATCGCATGAAAACGGAAACTGGCCGCCACACTTGCACTTTCAGGTCATTGTTAACATGGACGGAAAACAAGGCGATTATCCGGGAGTTTGCAGCAAAGCAGCTATTGAAACATATCGAAAAAATTGCCCGAATCCTGCTCCGTTGCTTGGTGTTTAAACATGGAAGTTGGCTTCGCATCAAGCCTTCGCTGCGTGAAAGAATGCGCACCGAAAAGCAACGTTTTAACCCGAAAAATTCAATCCTTATTTCACAATAAACTGTTCCTGAGCAATCACATCACCCTGACGTATTTTCATTATATACAGACCAGCCGGAAACTCACTCACATCAACAGTTATTTGCTGATTATCAACAACAAAGCCTTTCAACATTCGTCCGGTATAATCAAACAACTTAACATCAGCCTGTCCTGTACCGGTTAAGCGAATATTCAGCACATCATCTGCCGGATTTGGATACAGTGCATATCCTTTGTTTGAAAAGTCTTCCATCCCGAGTATTGTGCTTTCGTATGAGGCATACCATCCACGAGACTGACCGTCACCATCAGTAATAAAGCGCAGCAACATACGGTTTCCTGAAGATATAAGCGTCTCAGGAAGATTATTTCCTGAGAAAGCGCCTAATAATGGAGCATCTGTATTATCCCCATCATAAACAAAAAGCGCATCACCTTCCAACGTTTCAAAGCGTGTAAAATTCAACTTAATCTTTTCAGCGGCATCGTGCGCAATTAACCACTCACAGTCGCTATCATTCCAATAAAAATTATTGCCTGAGCCATCATGAAAACTCCAATTTTCTTGCGTATAAATCATACTATTACAATACTCGCCCCAGTATGGCATAATATTCACAACAGCACCTTGTCCCCAATGGAAAGACTGATCATCGAGATGGAAAAATCCATCTCCTGCGCCAGACCATCCCCAGTTAAAATGGAAATAACTAGTATCTTGGTAAGCATCGCACACAAATGCATGTCCACCACCGGAATCATCGGTTCCACGATATAAAATTGGATGTTGCTTATCCAAATCCTCTTTCAATAGGAATTTCCAATCTGCATCTGAAAAATTCACTTCATCAAAAAACTTAAGCCCAGATTTATATTTAAAATAATATTTAAGCGCTTCTGCAGCGTATTGTATATTAGAACCTGAGCCATCGTAATCGTAGTCCATGCTAACAGAAGCACCGCAGTGATAAATTAGTTTAGCAATTGCTTCACGGCTCAAAGTTGTTGCAGATGCTGTCATTTCATCCCACTGATAATTACCCTCAGAAAAATCAACTTCAATATCAGCACCCCAATAATATGAGCCCACAAAGCGACCGGTTTCCGGATATTCATGAAAATTCATTATTTGCGACATGGCAGATGCAACGCAACCGGCATAAACATGTCCACCGGGTCCCTGAGAATGTGCCGGACACATCATATTATATGGCCACCCTTGATTCCACCGCGTTTCAACCAATGGCTCCATACTGCTTCGGGCTTCATAAAACTCCCCTTTCAAAAAGGAATCCCAAGCAGCACGATTTTCAGGATGTGAATACCGCTGATTGCGAATTTCCTCAAGCTGATTTTCACGCGCATCAAGATAAGAGCGCATTGCAGGTGGCATGGTTTCTGCAGATACGCTTGACGCAGTTGAAAATGCAAGCACAGGATACAATTCCGTATCGCCAGAAACAATTACCCAAGAATCAGCATCGCCATATAAATACCAAGCATTTTGCTCAGATTTTATCATCAATTCAAAATCCACGTCACTTCTGTCGAGTTTTTGAACCATAAATGAATGGGCAAGCCTTTCAGTAAGCTCCTGAGAAACAGGATGAGAAAAAACAGCTGTACAAATTAAAACAGCAAATAAAAAGAAAGTAATTTTTTTCATAATGATTAGATAAATTATTTCACAAACTTAAGCTCCTTCATGCCAAAGAAACAAAAAGAATTCAATATTTTAAAATATTATTAACATGGAAAGTTTTACACAACGTTTATAAAACGACAATTGTTAAAAAAACGTTGCATCCCTTGCGAAAAAAAGTGCAAATATATTGCACAGCATAAACTAAGGTTTTCGGATTGCAACGCTTTTTTGTATTATTGTAGCATAAATAGAAAATCAGGATATTATGAACGATAAATTACCCTTAAGTCAAGACTATTTGAATGGATTTATTTCCAAAGTTGGCCTGGATGACCTTGGGAAAGCAACCATTCGTGAAATTGTAGGTTTAATAAACCAAATCTCTGAAGATTCCGGCGTTCCATTTATGCGCATGGAAATGGGGGTTCCTGGATTAAAACCATCTGAAATTGGTACAAATGCTGAAATTGAAGCATTGAAACAAGGTGTCGCATCTGATTATCCGATGGTTGACGGTGTGAAAACCCTAAAAGAAGAAGCGTCAAAATTCATTAAAAACTTTATGAATATTGACATTAAACCGGAAGCTTGCATTCCCACCGTGGGATCGATGCAGGGAGGTTACGCTTGTTTCATGATGTGTGCAAATCTTGACAAAAAGAAAGATACAGCACTGTTTATTGACCCTGGTTTTCCGGTTCAAAAACAGCAATTTCGTGTATTGAATCAAAAATACGAAAACTTTGATGTGTACAATTATAGGGGAGAAAAATTAAGCGCGAAACTGGAATCCTATCTAAAAAAAGGAAACATAAACAGCATTATTTATTCGAACCCGAATAATCCCACTTGGATTTGCTTTACAGAAGAAGAATTGCAAATTATCGGGAAATTAGCAAACAAATATGATGTCATCATCATTGAAGACCTCGCTTATTTTGGAATGGATTTTCGTCAAGATTTAAGTAAACCGGGACAACCACCCTATCAGCCAAGTGTCACCAAATATACCGACAATTATATTTTGCTGATTTCAAGCTCAAAAGCATTCAGCTATGCAGGACAGCGCCTGTCAATTACCGCGATTTCGGACAAACTGTATCACAGAAAATATCCCCTTCTGAAAGAACGCTTTGGCGCAGATAAATTTGGCTATACATTTGTACTGAGAATTATTTATTCACTTTCATCCGGAGCATCACATTCAGCACAGTATGCACTTGCCGCAATGTTTAAAGCAGCAAATGAAGGCAGATTTAACTTTGTTGATTCTGTCAAAGAATATGGCGAACGGGCAAAAATCATGAAAAAAATATTCCTTGATGCAGGCTTTAAAATTGTATATGATAAAGACATAGACAAAACCCTAGCAGACGGATTTTATTTCACAATCTCATATCCTGGCATGACCGGGAATGAATTACTGACAGAATTAATTCGCTATGGCATCTCAGCAATTACGCTCGAAAATACCGGTTCAGAACACACCGAAGGACTGAGAGCCTGTGTTTCTCAAATCGGATTGGAGAAAATGGATGAACTGAATTCCAGAATTGAAGCTTTTAAAAACGACCACAACTAAAGGGGTTGAATTTCAGTCCCTATCTTTAAACAATATAATGCAAACTAGTTTAGAAAAAGAAAAAGAATTTTTCGTTGATTACACCGACAGTTTTCTTGAAAAAGAAAATACGACACTCAATGAAAACATCAATTTAAAAAAAACGCATTCATTGCGTGTCACTCAGCATGCCCTTAAACTTGCAAAATCATTAAAACTGGATGCGCATGCAGTCGAATTATCCGCAATCATCGGGCTTTTTCACGACATCGGCAGATTTACACAATATCGAGATTATCATACTTTTTCAGATAAAGACTCTGTTTATCACGGCGATTTGGGGATTAAAGTGCTCAAGGATTTGCAAAAATCTCACGCATTTTCAGCCACTGAATGGGATGTCATCCTTACGGCGATACATAACCATGGCTTACCAAAAATCGAATCTAACTTAAGTGATGAAACACTTTTATTCAGTAAAATCATCCGCGATGCGGACAAAATGGATATTTTTTACATTGTGGATGCTTACTACAAATCCATGCTAAAAGGAAAGCGAAATGTTGCATTGGAGCTTGGTTTGGAAAATGAAGACAAACTTAGCCCCAGTGTTTTTGACAGCTTTATGAATGAAGAAATCATTTTAAAATCAGACATGCAATTTATTAATGATTTCAAGGTGCTGCAAGCCGCATGGATATTCGATTTGAATTTTGAATACACAAAAAATTACATCAAGGAAACTGAATATCTGCAAAGTATTATTGCACAAATTACGGTTCCGGACAAGCGGGAAATTATTAAAGAAAAAGCAGAAAATTATCTGGCTTCAACGGGTTAACCCGTAAAATTCATGCCATTCCCTTTGTGCAGATTTGAATCATCTAAACTCGCAGTCATATTTTTATATTTCAAGGATTTTACCTGCATTATTCATCGCAAAATTAAGCGTATTTGCATCAAGATTTTCATCGTTTTTCATAGACAATGAAATTTTTTGAAGCACTATCGGGATAATGCAATAAAATTTGAATAATTTTGGCTGCACTCGGCATAGCTCAAGCAAGCTTGGCTCTGCCCTCATTTGCACAAAATTTGCACAAAATTTGTTTCTTGAAAGAAAAGAATTATTAGAAGGCCCCTTAGTATATTGATGCAAATACGCTTAATTTTGCGATGAATAATGCTGGTTAGTTCAAATTAGTATAGAATGAATTGTATCAGCAATTTTGATTCACAATCGGTATAACTATTTGCGGTGAATTTTTCGGGTTAAATCTCCATTGTTCTAATATCGGCAAAACTCCCTGATGGATAATTGGTTTTTAGTGCATCCATCGCTTCAAGTAATTTCGGAGCTAATTCTAGCGGACGCGGCATTTGGTCGGTTCCACGTGCTGCTCGTAATTGGTCGAAACTCGGAAAACGTGCGTCTGACTTTACGGACACAATATGTGCTTGCATGTCAGTATCAACCAAGCCTGGAGCCAAAGCACTGAAATGAGTTTCCGGCAATTCCTGCGCATAAAGCTGAATCATCATATTTAATGCAGCCTTACTTAGCGAATAAGCATTCCACCCCCGATTTCCATTTACTGCCGCACCCGACGAAATTGCAACAACTTGATGAACTTTCACATCCGCTTTGATCAGTAAATCCATTAAATACTTATTTGCCCAAAGATTTATCTCCATAACAGATTTCATCGAGGCTGCCGAAACTTCGTGCATGTCTCCGATTTCTCCAAGCACTCCGGCATTCAACACAAGTAAATCCCACTCCTTTTCAGCTTTAAAAATCGGCTTCATTACATTTTCCAATGCATTTCGTTCAGTTAAATCAGCAAACACATGATGATAAGATGCACATTTGCGTAATTTGGCATTATCTTTTCTGCTGATACCGTAAACCTGATGATTTCGACTCGACAGATATCGAGCAAGGCCATCTCCCAGCCCACTGCTTGTTCCAGTTATGATTATTTTTCCCATACTTTAGAAACAAACAACATCAAAAAAAAGTTCAAATAGCAACTATTGCATCATTAACATCATAAAATAGGCACACAAAAACAAACTGGTCTAATATAAAAAAAATACGTGTTTTTGCGTAAGATTTTATCATATATTTGCCTGTAATTTAGTATATAAAAAAGGGGATAGATTATGAATAAAGGATTATTTAACTCAATCTTAACAATATTGATTGTTTCGATATTTGGAACACAGCTGCTAGCCCAAGGTGTAGCGATTAATACTGATGGAAGTAATGCTGTTCCATCAGCCATGTTGGATATTAGCTCAACTAATCGAGGAATATTAATTCCTAGAATGAGCTTGTCCGACAGAGGTTCAATCACAACTCCTCTAGTAACTGGATTATTGATCTTTCAAACGGATAACACTCCAGGGTTTTATTATTACAACGGATCTGTCTAGAATTGGCTTTACTCTGGCGATGTACCAAGTATACCAGGAAATGTTGAACACTGGATTCGTCCGATATCAGCTAATTATATTCATCCGGAACATAACAGCAACATTCGTGTCCATGATGACAGTGAAACTTATGGTGTGTTCTACGATGGAAGCTCCAATCAATACGGGATTTACTCTCAAACCAGTTCAGCTGCTGACCCAACCAGTGCAGTAGTTGGATTTTCGAATGTTTCGGGGAACTCAACTTACGGATATCTGGGATATAATGGAACATACAGTTATGCAGGACAGACAATTGACGGATCCGCTGTTTATGGTTTAGTGGATGACCCCGACCGAGTTGCAGGCTTTTTCAGAACGACAGGTACAGCCAGCATGGCTGCAAATGTTAATTACAGTAATGTATGGATAGCAAATTATAATTATGTTGAGAATTCAAGCGGCGATTATAATCCGACAGCTTCATATTCTCAACTTGATGTTTCAAATTCTAGTTTAGGAGGTTATCAAGTAGCAACTAAGGGCTATTCAAATTATACTGCTGGAAGTGGGAATTCAGGATATTCAACTGGTGGCATGTTTGTTGGAAATGGAGATACTCAAGACGCATATGGCACTGTTGGGGTTGCTTCTTGTACAGGAAGTGCTTGCGGGGTCGGAGTTTATGGCGAAAGCTCAGATAATGCTAGCGGAAGTGATTACTTTAATAACAACATTGGTGCTGTTGAAGGAAACGGAGCATGGGGCACTAATACCTACAATTTTGGTGTAACAGGAAGAGTTGTTGGAACCGGTAACCGACAGGGAGGTGTTTTGGGTACTTGGTCTACGAGTGTTTACGCATCGCTTGGGTACAAGAACAGTGCAGGAAATCCGTTTGGGCTACTTTATGTTGGTGGATCATCAACAACTGCAAAATCAACGAATCCAAAAACATCCATTGGTATGGGTGGATACGGCGATTTAATGGGAGGTTGGATTAGAGGCAACCTGTATGGACTGCATCTAAAAGGCGATAGATATACGCTTTATGTTGACGGCAAGCAATATACCAATGACGTTATCACTCAATTAAGCGAAAATCGTGGTTCAGACTCTCGAAATGTTGCATATGTTAACACCTCCACAAGTGTGGACATACAAACAAAAGGACAATTTACCCTTACACAATCTGAGCAGATTATAACATTCAACCGCCAGTTTACTGAGCAGGTCAGTTCAAGTGAACCAATAATCTTGACGCTCACTCCACAGGGAGGGTTTGTTGATTTATATATTGAATACATTAACCCAAATGAATGCAAAATCATCGCTGATTTTTCCGACAAGCAAACCAAAAGCATCAAGAAAATAAAAGTTAACTGGATTGCAATCGGTACAAGAAAAGGCTATGAGTCTAATGAAACTCCTATTGAGCTACTATCTAATGATTATGACCTAATGATGGATGGTGTTATGCACAATGAATCAAACACACAAACTGATGCTAAACCAATTTGGTGGGATGGAAATAATTTGCAGTTTTCTAAACAACCAGCGACAAATAAAGAAGAAATTAAAAAAACAGAATTTCAAAAACTTAACGCTTCAAAAAATAAGAAAATCAGAAAAGATAAGCCACTGAATAAAAAAACAAGAAAGTAAAGAAAACAAATAAGCCCCTTTTGTTACTCAGGTAACATTTTACACGCCCAACATTCACGTTCTTTGTTGTAGAACTTTAAAATAAACAACAATGAAACGTAAAATAATAAATATCGACGAAGAGCTTTGCAACGGTTGCGGAGATTGTATCCCCAATTGCCACGAAGGTGCTTTACAGATGATTGACGGCAAAGCTCGATTAATCTCTGATTTAATGTGCGACGGCCTCGGTGCCTGCATCGGGCATTGCCCACAAGGTGCAATTACAATAGAAGAACGCGAAGCGGCGCCTTACGACGAAATTTTAGTCATTAAAGACATGGTGAAAAAAGGAAAAAACACTGTCAGTGCACACTTACAACATCTTTATGATCACGATCAGGATAAATTTGTAAAACAGGGCATTGATTACTTAAAAGCACATCAAGATAAACTGGGTTTTTCGTTGGCAGATGTGTTACCATCAAATCAAAAAGAAGAAATAGTTAAGCCGATGAAAGAAAAGCATCAGCATGAACATCATCTTGCAGGACATGCTTGTCCAGGTTCTGCAATGCGAGAAATGAAACGAGATAATGCAGTGCAAACACAGACACAGTCATCGCCACAGCAAAGTACATTGGAGCATTGGCCAGTACAATTGCATCTAGCGAATCCAAATGCGCCCTATTTCGCAGGAGCTGATTTACTAATTGCAGCCGATTGTACAGCATTTAGCATGGGCGATTTTCATCAACGACTGTTAAAAGGAAAAAAACTGCTCATTGCCTGTCCAAAATTAGATAGCAACCAGCAATCGTATCTCGAAAAACTGGCAACAATTATGAAAACAGCGAACCTGAATACAATCACTGTCGCCATAATGGAAGTGCCATGCTGCTCAAGTTTGACACACACTATTCTTAAAGCAATGCAAATATCGGGAAACAAAATCCCCGTAAAACAAATTATTGTGGGCGTTGACGGAGAAATTCGCAATGAGCAATGGGTAAATATTTAACCCGTAAAATTCATGCCATTCCCTTTGTGCAGATTTGAATCATCTAAACTCGAATAAACAATGAATTACACACCGGATAATTGTTCGGTGTGTTTTCTTCGTACAAATCAAACAACATGTCTCTTTTTATGGATTATTAATTCCCATGTCGTAGAAAGCATTAATTTTGCACAAACGAAAATACTATGGCAAGCCGAAGAAAACCAGATTGGTTAAAAATAAAACTCCCCGAAGGCAAAAATTATGCTGCTGTCAATCAAATTGTTAAAGAACATCATTTACACACCATCTGCGAAAGCGGAAAATGCCCAAACATTGGCGAATGCTGGGGAAATAGCACGGCAACCTTTATGATTCTCGGTGACATCTGCACACGATCATGCAAATTTTGCAATACAAAAACCGGGAAACCACTCCCACCCGACCCCAACGAACCAAAAGAACTCGCTGAGGCAATCAAACTCATGAAGTTGAAACATGCAGTCATCACATCAGTTGATAGAGATGATTTAGACGATAAAGGAGCAAATCACTGGGCAGAGACAGTAAAAGCAGTACGGCAAATCAATCCGAAAACCACAATGGAAACCTTAATCCCGGATTTTGATGCCAAACCAAGCCTTTTAGATATTATTATTGATGTGCAACCGGAAATTGTTTCGCATAATTTGGAAACCGTTGAACGGCTGACTCCACAAGTACGTTCAAGAGCGAAGTACCAAACCAGCCTGCAAGTCATAAAGTATCTGTCAGAACATGGCATCCGAACAAAATCGGGACTTATGTTGGGTTTGGGAGAAACCAACGAAGAAATCTTAAAAAGCATGGACGATTTGGTAAATGCCGGCTGCGAAATTCTTACGCTCGGACAGTATCTGCAACCAACAGCCAAGCATCTCCCCGTGCAGCGATACCTAACACCAGAAGAATTTAATTTACTAAAACAAGCCGGATTCCGTGCCGGGCTAAAACAAGTTGAATCAGCGCCCCTGGTTCGCTCATCCTATCATGCCGACCAACAAGTATAAGATGATCGATTACACAATTAAAGACTGGGGCTTAATTGACTACAACGAAGCCCGACAAAAACAAAGAAGCCTGTTTGAACTTGGCATTCAACAACGAAAAACGGGAAACGATTTGGGATTTAAAAATCACCTGATTTTTTGCCAGCACCCGCATGTCTATACACTTGGAATGAATACGGGCAGAGAAAACCTACTGGCATCCGATAAGGAATTGAAAGAAAAATCCATTCAATGCATAAAAACTGAACGCGGAGGGAATATTACCTATCATGGTCCGGGACAATTGCTTTGCTATCCAATTTTAAATATAAAAGCCCTTGATTTATACCTGATTGATTATGTTTGGAAATTGGAGGAAGTAATTATTCAAAGCATAAAAAAGTATGGAATTACAGGGATTCGAATACACAATGCGCCCGGTGTTTGGGTTCATGGTGAATTCAACAAACCAAAAAAAATTGCAGCCATCGGAGTACGCAGCAGCCGATTTATTACCATGCATGGATTTTCGCTTAACGCCAATACAAACATGACGTATTTTAACATGATAAAACCTTGCGGGTTTGAATCAGAATCTGTTTGCTCTATGCAAATACTATTAGACAAACCCATAAACATGGAAATCCTCAAAAGCCATATTATAAACGAATTTGAAAACGCATTTGGGATGGAGGATGGATAAACACTGCTTAATCACTAAATTACATCAAACCACAACTCCCCTGTTATTGCTGAAAATATCCGATGAAAATGAAACTAAGAAAATCCAGCAATTTCACAAAGTATATCTAGATTCAAGTCTTCAGCAAGGTGTGCATCAACATAATCCATAACTTTATTTATCCGATGCACATAGATTTTCTGATAATAATTCATCTGTTTACCATTTTCAAACAGTCAGCAAAACGCAAAAGCATTCCTATCCTATCCACGCCTTTACATCATCCTGCGTTGGGTTTTTCAGACCAAGTTTATGCTTTTTATTCATCCCGCAAAGGGTTTGATGCAGTTTGTTTGGATTTTCCTCCTTAAGCGTGTCAATCTGAGCAAATCCGGCTTTGAAGATCACGTCAACCCATTCTTCAGGGATTCCAAGTGCGATAAAATCTGATTTTTCATCAACTTTGGCTTTCGCTTCCGGCTTCATTTGCGGAAAGAACAATACATCCTGAACCGACGGGCTGTTTGTCATCAGCATGGTTAAACGGTCAATTCCAATGCCCATTCCGGCAGTTGGCGGCATGCCATATTCCAACGCACGCAAAAAATCCTGGTCGATAAACATGGCTTCGTCATCGCCTTTTTGCGATAATTTCAACTGCTCCTCAAAACGTTCCCGCTGATCAATCGGATCATTCAACTCAGTATAAGCATTCGCAAGCTCTTTCCCATTCACCATCAGCTCGAAACGCTCAGTTAAATCCGGATTATCGCGATGTTTCTTTGTTAATGGCGACATTTCTTTCGGATAATCAATAATGAAAGTTGGCTGGATGTAATGAGGCTCACATTTTTCACCAAAAATTTCATCAATCAGTTTCCCTTTTCCCATGCTTGGATCGATTTCAATCTCTAGCGCGATACAAATCTCACGTAATTCAGCCTCAGATTTTCCGGTAATATCATAACCTGTATGCTCCTTAATAGCATCAGTCATGGTAATTCTCGGGTACGGACGCTTAAAGTCAATTTCCTTATCACCAAGTTGCACTTTAGTTTTTTCATGTAATGCGATGGCAACCCTTTCGATCATTTCTTCGGTAAAATCCATCATCCAATGATAATCCTTATAGGCAACATAAATTTCCATTACCGTAAATTCCGGATTATGTGTTCTGTCCATTCCCTCATTACGGAAATCTTTAGAAAACTCATACACACCATCAAACCCACCAACAATCAGCCGTTTCAAATACAACTCATTCGCAATACGCAAATACATCGGCATATTCAAACTATTATGATGCGTAATAAACGGGCGCGCTGCTGCACCACCTGGAATTGCCTGCAAAATCGGGGTTTCAACCTCCAAATATCCATGCTCATTAAATATTTCCCGCATGGTATTAATGAGTTTTGTTCGTTTAATAAAGACATCCTTTATCTGAGGATTAACCAATAAATCAACATAACGCTGACGATAACGCTGATCTGGGTCGGTAAATGCATCATAAGTTTTTCCATCCTTTTCCTTAACAATCGGTAAAGGGTGAATTGCTTTTGACAAAACAGTAAAATCCTCAACATGTACAGAAATTTCACCCATTTTGGTACGAAAAGCATAGCCTTCAACACCAATAATATCACCAATATCCAGATACTTTTTAAAAATTTGATTGTATTTGGTTTTATCTTCTCCGGGGCAAATGTCATCACGACGAAAATACAACTGAATACGCCCATCTTTATCCTGCAATTCTGCAAACGAAGCATTTCCCATAATCCGCCGCGACATAATGCGCCCTGCAAGCTGCAACGATTTTAAAGCTTCCGGCTTATCATCGTCAAAACGACTCAAAATTTCACGACTAGTAATATTAATTTCGTATCCTGCTTCTGGATAAGGATTTACATCCAGCTCCCGCAAAGCTTGCAAACTTTTCCGACGAACAATCTCTTGTTCACTTAATTGCATATTCTCCATAGTCTTATAAAAATTTATACAAAGATAACAGCTTTCCGTCGTGTTCATAAAAAATCACCAAGCGATTTCACAATAAAAATTCAAATCGTATTTACTCAACAAAGATGGCATACGGCTATCAATCAAACAAAACGGCAGATTTGTACATGAATTTCATAAATAAATCCTATTTTTTATTGTTAGCGTTTCATTAAAAAAAATATTTTTGGTATTATTGTATAATCTTTCTAAATAATAATAATAATTGATTTTTGTATTCAATGGATCGGAAGTGGATTTTGCAAGCGAGTGGAGACCCTGAAACAGTCAAGAAAATGGCTGAATCACTCAATATCAATCATTTTCTTGCTGATATTCTTGTTCAGCGAGGCATAACAGATTTTGCTGCTGCAAAAGCATATTTCAGACCCAACCTTGATGACCTGCATGATCCGTTCCTGATGAAGGATATGGATAAAGCTGTTAGTCGTTTAAATGAAGCGATTGATAATAATGAGAAAATTCTTATTTACGGCGATTATGATGTTGACGGGACAACCTCTGTATCATTAATTTACAACTACTTAAATAATTTCCATCAGAAACTGGGATGTTATGTTCCGCACAGAAATAATGAAGGCTATGGAATTTCTTATGCCGGCTTGGATTTTGCAGCTGAAAACGATTATAATTTGATTATCGCTTTAGATTGTGGAATTAAAGCCGTTGATAAGGTTAAATATGCGACAGAAAAAAATCTGGACATCATTATTTGCGACCATCACACACCGGGAAAAATTATTCCTGAAGCGGTAGCAGTACTTGACCCCAAGCGTGAAGACTGCAATTATCCCTATAAACATTTATCAGGCTGTGGCGTAGGTTTTAAATTTTTACAAGGCTTTGCCAAATTCAATAATTACGACGAAAAAACATTGCACAAATATCTGGATTTGGTTGTGGTTAGCATTGGCTCCGACATTGTTCCGATTACCGGAGAAAACCGTGTGTTGGCTCATTATGGGTTGAAAGTTTTAAATCACTCTCCCCAAACCGGGCTAAAAACAATTATTGAACTCAGCAATCTCTCAAATAAAGAAATTGCAATTTCAGATATTGTATTTAAAATTGGGCCGCGAATTAATGCTGCCGGACGGATGGAATCAGGCTCAAAAGTTGTTGATTTGCTCATTGCTCAAGACGAAAAAAAATCTTTTGATATTGGAAATCAAATCAATCTCATTAATGATGAGCGTAAAACGTTAGACCACAGCATCACGGATGAAGCGATTAAACAAGCTGCGGATGAAATTGACGGCAAACACAAAAAATCCACCGTTGTTTATTCTGAAGACTGGCACAAAGGAGTTATTGGCATTGTTGCCAGCAGATTGATTGAAGTGTTTTACCGGCCAACGGTTGTATTGACAGAATCCAATGGAATGTACAGCGGATCTGCTCGTTCAGTACCCGGTTTCAACCTTTACAATGCCGTTGAACATTGCAGCGAATTACTCGAAAATTTTGGCGGACATATGTATGCTGCCGGGCTAACATTGAAGCCTGAGAATTATGATAAATTTAAAGAATGTTTCGAAAATTATGTTGCTGAAAATATTACCGAAGAACAACTCACTCCTCGCATAAATTCCGATTTGCAAATTGAAGTGAAACATATCAATCACAATTTTTTTAAAATTCTTAAACAATTTGCACCATTTGGACCAAACAACATGAAACCGGTGTTTATTTCGCACCACGTATTTGATAACGGACAAGGAAAAATTGTCGGAAAAAACGGGGAACACCTTAAACTCA
>Ga0307990_1001983_pt1 | contig 16757 bp, 9 predicted proteins | sample EllFjometagen129_FD_203168 | JGI IMG/M metagenome (GOLD analysis project Ga0307990, IMG submission 203168) | Marine microbial communities from Ellis Fjord, Antarctic Ocean - #129 | ecosystem: Environmental > Aquatic > Marine > Unclassified | place: Southern Ocean | collected 2014-10-08
TTGCCGTCTCGAAGCCGTCGCTGCAGGAGGCCGAGGGCGTTGCCGCGAAGTTAGGCGAACGCCGCGCCGGCGTTGTGATCGCGTTGGACACCTCATACAGCATGCAACACAGCGACGGCACGGCCACGCGATTCGACCGAGCGATCGATAAGATCAAAACAATCGCCGCCGACATCCACCCAGGCGATCCTGTATCGCTGATCCTTTTAGGCGAAGAGCACAAGGTGGTTGCGCGGAACATGGGGTTCGATCAGGGGCGGTTCGAGGCGATACTAGAAGACATAGAAGCGACGCCGGAAGCCTTGGACCTGGACAGTGTGCCACGGCGGCTGAAGGAGTTGGTCGAGAGCATGGAAGCGCCGCAGAAGGAAATCTACATCGTCACCGACATGCAGGAGAGGAATTGGAAAGACCGTTCGGCATGGCTGGAAGACGCATTTAAGGGCATCGGGCAACTCGCCAGCACGTGCATTGTTCCCGTGCTCGGCAGCCCGGACAACTTGGCGATAACGAATCTCGAACTCGTGTCCGGAGTGCTCCGAAAAGGCACGCTTGCAAGCTATCAGGCAACAGTGCGAAACTACGGAACAGCTCCCGTCGCGAATGTGATCGTCAAGGGCATGATAAACAACATCAACGTGGATACGAAGACTATTCCCACGATTGCAGCAGGCGCTTCGGAGACAGTTCCGCTACGAGTTTCTTTTCAGAATCCAGGGGCTATGAGTATCGCGGCCGAGTTGGACACGGACCCTTTGCCGGTGGACAACTCGCGTCGGGCGGTTGCTGTTATTCGAGACCGGGTATCTGTTCTATGCGTCGAGGGATCGTCTGACGGGTCGGGCGTCTGCGGTAAGTTTATTGGCGCCGCTCTTTCTGCCCGCGGCCATGGCGCCGGCGAGGAGGAATTCAACTTTGAATCGGTTCCGTGGATGGCGCTGCCAACGCAAGACCTGAGCAGCTTTGATGTCGTGATTCTGGCGGACGTCCCCGACATTACGCCAGATCAGGCGAAGCGTTTCGAGGAGTATGTGCGAGCGGGCAACGGTTTGATTTGGTTCCCCTGCGACAACATGAAAGCCTCCGTATGGAACGAGCGATCGGCGCTCGATGGAACCCCGTTATTACCGGCCTTGATCGAGAAATCCGTTAGCACGAGCGATGCGATGGGCATTGGCGGCGCGTTGGACCCGACCATGCCGGACCATCCCGTGTGCCGCCCCTTGTTGTCACTGTCAGAGGATTCGCTCAGTGAAGCGCATTTTCTGAAGCTATTGCAGGTGAAGCCTACAGCCACCAGCTTTACAGTGCTGTCGCTTGCCGGCAGCGGTGCGCCGGTGCTGATTGAACACAGCATCGGTCGCGGACACGTCTTCATGTTCACCACCTCTGCGGAGCCTACGTGGAACACGATGGCGTTGTCGCCCGTCTTTCCGATGGTTCTCCAGCAGATGGTGACGTATTTGACCGCGAGAGAGTTCGAGAAGCCGCGGACAGTCGGCGATTCACTCTCGTTGTCTTACAAGGATCAACCGGACGCCAGCGATGCGGTGTTCGATACGCCTTCGGAGGAAACGATCACCGTGCCCGTCCGCGAGCACCACAACCAATACGTAGCCCTTTTGGATCAGGCTCGCGAGGTCGGTTTCTATATGGCTCGAGTGAGCGTGCAAGCGCCCGGCATGCCGATTGCGGTGAATGTCGATACCAGAGAGTCGGATGTGAAATGTCTGTCTGCGTCGGAGATTGCGAGCAGTTTCGAGGGGACGGACATTAGGATAGCGAGTTCGGAACCGGAACTTATCGACGCCGTCGCAGAAGCTCGCACGGGACGGTCGTTCTGGTTCTCCTTCATGCTTGCAGGTTTGGCGCTGCTTGTCGTCGAGAGCCTGTTTGCGGATCGCCTGTTAAAGAACCCGTCTTCGGCAAAGGCCCCCGCGCCTGCGTCGTCGCACACGGAGGACGTTAGATGATCGACCAGTTTTTGGATTATTTTCAGGTAGATCAGGTCATGTGGGCGCGTCCGGCGTCGACGGGGACTATGCTTGCGGCATTTGCGGCCGTGATAGTCCTGACGTCATACCTCTACCTTCGTCCTCGAGGACTTCCGATGTGGGTTCGCGTCACGTTGGCTATCGGCAGGTTAGCCGTTCTGTGCGTGATCGTGGCAGCCCTGTTCGAGCCGATGGCTGTGTTCAGGGAAACGCTCACGCATAAGCGTCGCCTGCCGGTGCTGATCGACGTATCCGAGAGCATGTCGGTAAAGGACCAGCGCAAACGGCCCGAGGATATTATCGAAGCGGCCGCCGCTTTGGGGATCGTCCCGCTATCGGAGACGACCGATGCGGACGGAGCCTCGATGTCGCTCAACGCCAAGCAGCATCAGCAGATTACCGCTTCCTCGCGACTCGATTTGGCCAAGAGCTTGTTGTCGAAATCGACGAGCGCGATGCTCGAATCGCTCGGCGACGATCTTGACGTCAGCTATTATTCGTTCGGCAAGAAGCTTCACATGCTCGGCGACGGCGAGAGTGGAGCCACGGATTCCCTGGCTGCCTTGAAGGCCGACGAGACGGGAACATTCATAGCGGAGTCGCTTGAGGCGGTAGCCAAAGCCGACCGCGGCGTTCCATTGGCCGGCATCGTGATGCTGACCGATGGGCTCGACACTTCTTCACGCCGGGCTGAAGACGCAGTCCACGACCTGGGCGCGCACGGCATCCCCGTATTTCCGGTGCCGATGGGCATCTCCGATCCCGACGACGTCTCTATCCGCAACATTATCATGCAGGAAGTCGCCTTCTCGGGCGACAAAGTTCCCGTCCGCGTGCAGATTCGATCCAAAGGCTACGAAAAACGGATCGCCAACATGACGCTGTACCTCAACGGCAGTAGCGTAGAACAAAAAAGCGTCTCGCTCGAGGGAGGCCTGCAATTCGAGGACATCTTCTTCCATGTCGACGTGCAGGAAAAAGGCGCGGCCAAAGTCGAGATAGCCATCCAACCCTTTGCCGATGAAGCTACGGCGGAGAACAACCGCGTCGAACGCAGCGTTCGGGTTGTGAACGAAAAGATCAACGTGCTCTGCATGGAAGGCAGTGCCCGCTGGGAGTACCGTTACCTTCGTGCCATGTTGAAGCGGGATCACCGCATCAATGCCACCTTTATCGCCACACGCGCCCAGCCCGAGTTGTCGCGGGGGTCGTCCGAATATATCGAGAAGTTTCCGGAGGATCCTGAAGAGGCCTTTGCCTATGACCTCGTAATCCTGGGGGATGTGGATGCGTCTTTCTTCTCACGGGAGGCCTTCCAGCGGCTGGAGGAACTGGTCCGGGATCGCGGTGGTTCCCTGCTCATGTTGTGCGGGGTGCGATTTGCGCCCACCAGCTATGGCGGGACGCCGCTGGAGCGGATGTTGCCGGTGGCGTTCGACCCGGATGGCGCCTGGGAAGATGTCGGCAACGACGTCTATCCGGTGCTCACTCCCAAAGGCCGCAGCAGCCTGGTCATGACGCTGGAGAACAACCAGGAGGAGAACGATCTGATCTGGAGCCGCGTTGTGCCGCTCGGCCGCGTTCCGCCGTTGCTCGCACCGCGCCGCGGGGCCACCGTGCTGGCCGAGCTTTCCGACTCCCAGGCACGCACCGAACGGTTCCCGCTGGTGGCATGGCAGCGCTACGGGACCGGCAAATGCATGATGATAGCCAACGACCGCTTCTGGTTGCTCCGCCTCAAGACGGGCGACAAGTATCACTGGCGAGTCTGGTCGCAGTGCATCCAGTTCATGACGTTGTCGCGTCTGATGGGCGAGCACAAGAGAATCCGCTTAGAAACGGACAGAGCCACGTATCCGATCGGCGAGAAGGCGATGCTCTACGCACACGTACTCGACGAAAGTTTCAAGCCGATAAGCCAGGCCGGTTTCCAGGTTAATATGATCGCGCTGGACGACTCGGACGCGGAACTTCATCGCGTCACGCTGCGGCCCGACGCGGCGACTCCCGGGCTTTACCAAGGCTACTTCTCTCCGCCGCTGGCGGGGCGCTACCGGATGGAAGCGAATTCGGGCGACCGTTCGCTTTCCAATACGACCGAGTTCCAGGTGGCCGACATCAAACGGGAGATGGTCAACACGGACATGCAGATAGAAGGGTTGCAGAGGATCGCGGATCTTTCGGGAGGAGAGTGCCTCAGCATCACGCAGCTTCAAGATTTGCCGTCTTTACTCAACCGCGAACCACACACGACCACCGTCGTTACGGAACGTCCCTTGTGGGATAACGGCTTGATCTTCTTCCTAGTTGTTGTGTTACTGGGTTTCGAATGGATTGTGCGAAGGAGGTACGACCTGCCGTGACGGATAATCATCAAAACAAGACTCTTCGTTCGCGTGTGAGGGCCGTATGGCGACGCGGGCAGTTACTGCACCTTACAGCCGGCATGATGGCCTTTTGTCGATGGGGAATACTGCTGTTTCTCGCAGCAATGACCACCGACTGGTTGATTCGCATTCCGATGCAGGGACGCGTCGCGATCCTCGCAACCTTCCTCGCCGTTTCCTTATACAAGGCCTGGCGTTGCGGTTGGCGGGAAGTCCGCCCGTTCAACGCCACGCATGCGGCGTTGCGGCTCGAAAATCATTTTGGCGGTCTCGAGAGCCTGCTGGTCACAGCCGTCCAGTTCGGCAGTTCTCAGCCGGTATCCGGAACATCCGCGTCGTTGTGCGAGTTGACGTGCCGCCAGGCCGAGGATGCCGCTACGCCATTGCGACCGCGAGAGGCCGTGCGATACGACGGGCTCTTCCTGCCGGCGACGGCCGTGCTCCTACTGGCTCTTGGTATCGGCGGTTTCGCTATCGTAAAAACCGACATCCTGCTCGCCGGTGCCGGACGAATTTTTGCGCCATGGTTGCAGATTAGCTATCCCATTCGCACCCATCTCAAAATGGAAACCGGCGATATGGTCGTCAAGGAAGGCGACGGCCTTCAGATCAAGGCACGCGTCTCGGGCGTCGTTCCAGGCGCGGCGGAACTGGCCCTGCGAACCGGCACGGGAAGCCCACGTTTGCGCGAACTGGAAATAACAGACGGCAATTGCGAATACACGATCCCGGCCGCTTTCCGGGGATTCGAGTATCGCATCACTGCCGGCGACTCGACGAGCGATTGGGCCTCGGTAGAAGTGATTTCTTCTCCGCGGATCGAGAAAGCCAAGCTGACTCTGGAATATCCGCCCTACACGAAGCGCCCGAAGGAAGAAGTCGATGCGCTGACGATCACCGTGCCCGAAGGGACCACCGTCAACTGGAAACTCACGCTCGACCGTCCGGTCAGCAAGGCGGAGTTCCGCCCAGCCGGGGCGGAGGCGCAATCGATGCAGATCAGCCCGGATGGCCGGTCGGTGACGATGGAGAGGGCGGCCGACGGATCCCGCTCATACAGCTTCAGCTGGGTGGATCGGGATCACGATTTCGCCTTCTCCAGCTCGAGCCACTATCTTCAGGTGGCCCCCGACCAATCGCCGGGCATCGATCTCACCTCGCCCGACCGCAACCTCTACGCGACCCTTGGTCGCAAGATCGACCTCGCCTACCGCTGTCGCGACGATCACGGGATCGGCGAGGCTGCGATCTTTTACCGCGTCAGCAAGGCCGGGGAGGCGAAAGTATCCATCCCCTTGCCGGAACTGTGCGACGGAAGCGAGCAGCGGGTCGACTGGAACTACCTTGAGGCCCTGCCGAACCTCAAAGTGGGCGACACCGTATCGTTCGTGATCGAAATGGCCGACCGGTATCCGGGGCCGCAAGGGCCCCACCGCGTACGATCGCAGGCACGACGCGTGCGGTTCCTTTCTAAAGAAGACTACCTGGCGCGGACTGAGAAGCAGAAGCGCCGGCTCCTGACCCAGGTCCGTAGGATCTACCGGGAGGAGCGCGAGGTGCATGAAGTCGTCCGCAACCTCGACCCGGCGGCGGAAACCTTCCTCCAGGCCTGCCAGTTAGAAGCCGTGCGGCAGGGCTTGATCCGCGACCGTCTGGGCGCGGTGCGCAAGGGCATCGACATGCTGGTTGAAGACATTGCGGCGAACAACGTAGAGAACGAGGCCGGAACCGCGGCGATGGTCAAGCTGGGCGACAATTTGCAGATCATTGCGGACGATCACGTGGGGCGTGCCGCCTCGTTGCTGCGGGACCTGGCCGGGCCCACGAACGGCGGCGCCGGTGACCGAAATCCGGTGGCCGCGGTCGACATGGTCAACAGTTCGGCACGCGAACTCAGTCTCCTGGTCTTTCAACTCGGTTTTGCGGAGGGCGCGGACACCATGGCGCGCGAACTGCACGCCACCGTCCAGGTTCAGGCCCGCTTGCGCCAGCGCACTGTCGCCGGGGGTGAGGCTGAGGCCACGGCGCAAACCCGGCTTGCGGAAGAGACGGCTCGCTTGCTGGCCGCCACACCACGAAACAAGGAGAGCACCAAGCAGGACGCTTTGGTGGCCTTCAAGCTTTCGCGCATGGTCAACAGGCTGCTCCGTTCGGGGACCATCGACGAGATGAACGAGTCCGCCGCGCTCATTGCCAAGGGCGAAAGCGAACAGGCAGCCCGCCTGCAGGCCGAGGTGATTTCGGCCCTGCTCCACGCGGAGTTTCGCCTGCGGTTCGGCGCGGAATACGAGGCGCTCACCAATGCCCGCAACCTCCTTGCCGAACAGGCCGACGGGCAGAAGAAGCTGCGCGAGGAAGTCACCGTCCTGAGCAAGAAGGAATTCAGCGGCAACCAGACGGCGATCGCTGAATCACTGACGGCGCTCCATCAACCGTTCCAATTGCTTCTGATGCCGGAGGTGCCTGCCAATCGACCCGGCCTGTTCGATGTCGCTTATCCCGCCACACCACCGGTCAATGACCTGCTTGCCAAGGCTGATAGCGGCTTGAAGGCAGCCGTGACCGCAATCGAGGCGGGTGACCGAGAGGCTGCTGCCACGCACCAGCAACAGGTGGAAACCGCATTGGCCAGTCTCGCCGAAATCGCCAGCCGGCGCATAGAAGCGATCACCGAGGAGGCCAGGATAGAGGCCTCGATCTCCATTTTCGACAAACAAGCGCCGCAGATCCTCGCGCTGGAGGAACGCCTGCTCGGCCTGCTCGAGCAGGTCGAGGACGCCGCGGATGAAGAGGTCGACACAGCACTTCTTGTCCCTGAAAACCAGGCGCTGGCCGACGATGCCGGGATGCTCCTGCGGAACATCGGTCCCGGCGAGGACAATTTGCCGCTGTCCGACTGTGTCGGCCGGTTGGTGCAAGCCCTGAACAATGCCACCCCGTTGCTCAAGGAAAACAAACCGGATGCAGCGGTCCATTTCCACGAGCAGGCACTTGATTCGCTGAACGAAGCCGGCGGCGTGATCGAGGAACTGACGGAAACGCGGACCGCATTTGCAGGGGTGCTGGCGACCGCCGGCGACGCTCTGACCCCGAGCCCGCTCCTGGCGGAGATCGAAGACGAGCAGGCCGTTCTGACCGCGGCGACCGCGAAGACCAAGGACGCGCCGGCAGGGCGGGCCGAGCTCGTGATTCCCCAGAAGAATCTGGTTCATGCCGTGAATGCCGTGCTGGATTCGCTCGATACTCTGGGCCACAAGGTCGAGGTCGGCACCGTCATGGCGTTCGCCAAGGAAGATATGGAATCCGCCGCGATCGGGCTGGAGACAGGCGACATCGAGGATTCCCTCGACGCGCAGTCGATCATCTTGGAATCGCTGCATAAGCTCCAGGTAAAACTTGATGAGGTCACGCCGAGCTATCGTTACGTCCGGGAGATGGCAGAGTGTCAGTATGGACTGATGTCGGACAACGCAGCGATTCTGACCGGGATCCGACAATTGAAAGAACAGGCGGAGGGTGCGCCGGATGCAGATCTACTGAAACGGCGGACGGAGGAGTTCGGCAGCCAATTGAAGCGACTGTCCGGGGAGGATCGCCATGCCGCCACCCCCGGCCGGTTGGTGCAGGCGATCGGGGACAAGGGCGCTGAAGCCGCGCTCAAGGAGTCGCTCGACACGCTGCGTGCCGAGGCCTCCGAGCAGCAGACCCTGCTCAAGAACCTGGCTTATCTCATCGCTCCGCCTGCAATCACGGGCCATGCCCCCGAACCGGAACCCGAGATTGCCCTGCTTGAGAAAGTGCTGGATCTGGCTGCACATCACCAGGACCTCTCGCGGAACACACAGTCCGTCGTGAAAGAGGAGTTGGCGGCGAGCGCCAAGCGGCAGCGCGAATTCGCGGATGAATGTGGGGCTGCGGGAAGTCACCCGAAGCTGGCCAGCGCACATATCCACATGAAGGCGGCAGCAGCCGCGTTGGAGGCGAGTGATCGCGCGGCGGCGAGCACCAGCCAGCAGCAGGCGAACGACGCCCTGCGCCACTTTGTTTACGAGTATACGCTGAAGCATGTGAAGATCCCCCCCCCGGGTCCACCGGAGGACCCCGCACCAAAGGACGAAGAGGAGCTCGAGGAGAACTTGCCCTTCTTCGAGCCCGGAGCCTTGACCGGCGACAAACCGAAAGGTGGCCGCCCCGAATGGGACGTGCTTGGCCGCCGCGATCGGGCCGCCCTGAACGAGAACTTTGCTAGAGAATTGCCGCTGGAGTATCGAGAGATTCTCAAGGACTATTATGAAAGGTTGACACATGATCAGTGATGCTTTTATCCACACTGCGAGGTGCCGGCGGCGTACCGCACACATTGTCGTCTGCTTTGTCGTTGTCTCATTGCTCGGGTCGCCGCTGTGCGCTCAGACTCCATTGGCAGCCGGTGACGGCGCGCCGGAGTTGACTAACAAAGCAACCCTGGCTATCGACAAGGGACTCGAATACCTGCTGAAGAACCAGCACAAGGACGGTTCCTGGAGCAGCGATGGCAAGGGAGGCCACGCGGTGGCCTACACTTCGCTGGCCTTGATGGCGTTCATGTCCAAGGCCCATTTCCCCGGCTTCGAGCCCCATGGCGAGCAACTGGACCGTGCCATGAAGTGGTTGCTGAAAGAGGCGAAGAAACGGCCCGATGGATACATAGGTACGGTGATGTACGAGCACGGCTTTGCCACCCTCGCCTTGTCCGAAATGTGGGGGATGACCCATGATCCGAACGATGACGACGCAATCAAGGAGGCTCTCGAAAAGGCTGTGGAAGTGATCCTGCGGTCCCAGAACGCAGGTGGCGGGTGGCGCTATCAGCCGAACGCCTATGGAGGTCAAGACACCTCATGCACCATGACCGTGTTCCACGCCCTGGCTTCGGCACACCAGGCAGGCATCGTTGTTCCCGACACGACGATCACGAAGGTGGTCGAGTGCCTCAAGGGATATCGAGATACCCCAACCGGCGGCTTCACCTACGACGGTCGCCCCCACAGACTGTCCGCTGCTTGTACCGCCGGTGGCGTTTACGTCGCGCAGCTCGCGGGGCAACGGGACACGGAAATGGTCGATTCGGCCATCCGCTACCTCAATAGCCTGTCCCCCGAAATCTTCGGCGCGGGCACGAAATACTACTACTATGCCCACTATTACGCGATCCAGGCGATGGTGCAGGCGGGCGACGAGGAATACTCCAAGTGGTATCCCCAGATCCGGGACGCGCTGATCAGCCAGCAAACCGCCAAGGGGGCCTGGGGCAAGGCCGCCAAGCCTGGCTGCATTTCCTACGAGACGCCCATGGCGATCATTATCCTGGCCACCCCCCATCGCTACATTCCGATTTACCAAAGATGATGATGAATAACTTCCACTGCGCATGCCTGACCTTCCTCCTTGCATGGTCTCACGCGTGTCCGGCCGCCGAACCGGCAGCGACGCCATCCGGTATTCCCGAGAGCGAGATTGCCGCCCTGCAGAACGACTTGGCCGAGGCGGGCACGGCCAGATCATCGCCTGGGAAGCGACGGGCCTACAAGAATGTCTTTCGCGACGGTGAGGATCTGCTGGAGACCACCCCGGCGGCCCCGAACCGATGGCGGGTGCTGGGGATCATGCTCGATAGCCGCAAGTACCTGTTCGGCATGGATAAGTCCGTTTCGAACCGCGAGGCGCTCCTGGGAATCTGCGCCAAGCTGGCCGAGGCGCCCGACAAATATGCCGAGCTTCGACTCGAAGCCGACCTGCTGCTTTCGGAAAATGCCCTCTCAGCCAAGGACGCCACATTAGAGGAACGAGCGAAAGCGATCGAGGCAATCATCGAACGTTATCGCGGCACGCCGGCGGAGGCGAAGAGCCTGATGATGGCCTCCCATATCGCCGAGAAACTCGGCAAGCTCGACTTGAAGAGCAAGATCATCCGTGTCCTGTCTCAACGTTTCGCAGGCGATCCAAGCGTTATTAAGTTCCGTCGGAAACACCTCGGGCTCGGTCGGCTGGACGTACTGTTTGCCGGCACGTACACACGTGCGGACAACGTTGTCCTGCGTTTTCCGGCTGATCTGATGGGGCGGATGAGCGTCATGGTGTTCTGGTCGCAAAAGACGCCCGGCTTCGAGCTATACCTCAAGGGGATCAAGGAACAGCAGCGCCTCCATCCGGGCCGATTCGGGGTTTTCAGCTTTAATCTCGACGAACTGCCTGACGCAGGGGCCGGGACGCTACGCGCCTTGAAGTTGGATTGGACGGTTATGCGGCTGCCTGGGGGCAAGAAGAGCCAGGCATTTCGCACGTATGCACGACAGGACCCGGTCGGCGTCCTGGTAAACGCATACGGCCATACTCTCCTGACGTCGAACTTGCAGAACGCGGCGAAACAGGTCAAGATTGGCAAGGGCGGCGTACCGTTATCGATGCCCATGTTGTATCGGCGCCTTGACGACCCACGCTATCTTTCGCAATTGCAGTCGCTGTTGATTGGCGATGTTCTGGTCACAGAGCCCGATGGTCACCTGGATGCCGCCTTGCCCCCCGAGTTGAAGATGGCCCCAATGGGCTCGGGCAAGGAAGCCGGCGCCAAGCTGGCTCGTACAGCCGAGTCAGTTCCCGTCGAGACACTGCGCGTCATCCAGGGATGTTTCACGCCGGCGCCCTTCCGCTACCGACAGACGACCGCCGAGACGCTGGCGAACTACGAGAAGGCCGAGAAGCTGTGCGGTGAGGCGGTCAGGCAACACCCGGCCGCGCCCGATCTCTGGATCGTGCACAACCGAAGGATCATCGCCCTTCTGGGCATGTGGAACCTTACCGGCGAGCCCAAGCATCTTGAACAAGCGGCCCGAGAGGCGCGCGCTTCTCTGGCCGCGAAGCTGCCCCCCGGGGCCGACGTCGTACCGCGTTTCTGTCTCGCCAAGGAAGCACTCCGGCAGGGGGACGCGACACCGGAATCCGTCATCCATGACTTGATCGAGAAAACGGGCGGGGCCGGAGCGCCCTGTTCGGCCCATGCCGCGGCCGTGATCCTGGCGCTGAATGCCAACGCACGGGACTTGCACAATCGCTACCGCGCCACGCTGCTGGCAGCGCCGGACGGAGGCAGTCCCGGGCTGTGGTCCATGGTCTCGTTCCTGCGTGATCGAATCTGCATCTACCGCCTGTTGAAGGCCGATTGCATCCCCGGGCGTGGCTACATGATCAATCTCGAGGGCGTTCCGACGACAAACCGTCTGCCGACGATCAAGCTCAAGACCCTTGATGGGCGAACGCTGAGCCTCCCGAAGGACACCAACGGCAAACTGACGCTGCTGGTCTTCGTCGAGCCGTCCACTGAACCCAATGCGGAGTTTCCAGTCGACGCCGACGGGAAAGGTAAAGACATTCAGAGGCGGGGACACAGTATGCTCAATTACGCGTGCATCCTGGCAGACAAGCATGTCAACAAAGACCTCGTTACGATCGCGGCCTTTTTGTCCGAAGACGCGGAATGCATCGATGCCCTGATGAAAACAAGGAAACTGACCTTCCAGGCCGCCATCGTGCCGGGCGGGCTGGCCAACCCGATGGTGCGCCGACTGGGCGTGCTTTCGGCGGATCGTAACCCGAACGTCTTCCTGCTCCGCCGCGACGGTTCCATCGCGTGGCACGCATCGGGACTCCCGCACGCCGACAGCGCGGGTTGGGTAAACTTGCTCGCCACGAAAGTCCACATCGAGACATGTGAAGTGGAGACGGCCTACGAGGCTCTGAAGAAGGGCAATTTCAAGGAGGCGGCACGCGTCTTCGGCGGCCCCTATCTTCCCTGGCCCCCCGATCGCCACCGCTGGCGATCGCCGAGATACCACGGGCAGGCCATGGCCTACATCGGCCTGAAGGACTGGAATGCCGCGCTCGAGTCGATCGAGATATCGATCGACGCCCAGAAATTGCGATACTACCGAAAGCTGAGATACGACAGGAGCGCCGCCAATTGGCGAAAGGAAGCCGCCAAGGTTACGATCGATACCCCGGATGACACCCTGGTGGAACTATGGACTGTCAAGGCCGAGATCCTCGACAAGCTTGGCCGGGGCGACGAGGCGGCCCAAATGCGCAAGCGCGCCGCAGAGCCAGCCAAACCTGATGCTCCGAGCCCATACAAGGCGACCCACGAGAGATTAAAAGACTGGCTGAAACAGCACAGAATGAAGACACAAAAACCATGAACACACGAACAACGATCGGCGGTTTTTTTAGCGATGGCGGTTTTGCTGGGAACGCTCCGCATCCCGTATGGTCCCAAAACTCAGCCGCGTAACAGGTCTTGGAATGAAAAGGAGTTACAGGACAGCTTGATGCGGTGGATTGGGCCTGCCCCACGGCATTTTGAGACGGTAGAATTGCCGTCATGATAGCACCTGTGTGGCAGATTCTCGTGGTGGCGCTGGCCGGATGGTTGAATCGACAGCAACAGGACGTCATCGAGTACCTTCAGGAAGAGAATCGGGTGCTCCGTGAGCATCTCAAGGGCAAGGCACTGGGCGGAGAGTGTTGATGGGGATCGAGGCGCTTGTCACGCCAGAGACGATCCGGGAACTGGTAGTCCGAATGGCCCGCGATAATGCCTCGTGGAGCTATGGTTGAACCGAAGGTGCGTTGCAGAACCTGGGACACCCGGTCAGTCGATCGACGATTGCTCGTGTCTTGAAAGGGAACGGAATCACTCCCGTGCCCAAGAGCCGAAAAGGCATGTCCTGGTCGATAGCTATGAAGGTTCACTGGGAGGCCCTTGCCGCGACTGACTGGGTGGTTTGTTGCGTTACTACCATCGAGCGGCATGAGTGACGGGGGGCAGAGACGCTGCAATCGACGCTTTTGTGCGCACAAGGCGCTTTTGCTGCTCCTTTTTCCGAGGCCCGAACGGCTTATGTGTCGAATTGTCCGGAAACTTGGGTCGGAATGTGCCCCATAAGGGGTGGCCGGATGGTTGGATCGACAGCAACAGGACGTTGTCAAGTACCTTCAAACGCCTCGACGAAGGATAAAGATGAACGTTTCGTGCCGATTCATCCGAAGGTGGTCGAACTGCTGAATCGGCTCAACATCCAGGAGGCCGTCGAGGTCTGCCTGGACTCGTTCCCGACCGCTACCCGCGGCAAGGAAAGAGCGCGACGGATTGCCCTGACGCCAGCGCTCAAGTTGATTCGCTCCATGACGGCCTGGCCGCTGATTTAAACGCCGCATTTGATGCGGCACTTCTTGAGTTGGAGGAGCTTGGGAACAGCATATTGGGTCAGGCGGTCTTCATGGTTGAGAAGAACCGTGATGGGCGCCATATCGACATCGATACGTGCCCAGCCAAGAGCGGAACCGCCGCAGTAAAGCTCATGCGGAATATGGTGCCCGCTCTGCAGGGCACGTTGAAGCAGGCAGCAAAGGATGCCAAGGGTATGCGTCAACTCGTCTACAACATGGGGAAAAGCATGGGGAAGACATTCAGGCCGTGGGAAGCGACCAAGGCCGGGAGCGCCTTGGCGAAGCACGCAGGGCGGCTGGCCAAAGTCCTGCCGTTCGTGGATGTTGCCGTTGATGCCTTGATCAACTATCGGGATGAGAAGGCGCAGGATGAACGGCAGAGGCATCTGGCAACGATCCGCCTGGCGGTGCGACGAGCGTTCTCCGAACACGCAGCCGTCGAAGGAGCGGCCCTTGCGGCGGCGATTGATAGGTTTTCTGATGAAGCAGTCGGACCATCTGTGGCCAAGATCGACGAGAGGAAGGGGATGATCGCGAGATCCCGTCAGGAGAATGCCGCGATTTCACAGCAGATCTCGGACCTAAAGAGTCGCTGCAGCACTCTCAGGACCAGGATTGAGCGCAGCGTGCGGCCGATTGCCTGAACGCCTTTCATTGTTCGTCCCATTGCAGCGGGATGGCCACGGCCTATCTTCAAGAAAATGAACATAGCCCTCCGGCCATGAACCGCCGAATGAGAGCATCCTCGGCCTGTGGAAAGCCAAGAAGATAACTTGGACGCAGTACGAGCCGCGATTCATCCCGCTGCTGCGTGAACGCCGAGTCGAAGCAACGCTTGAACCTGACCATTTCGACCAGGCCTGCCTGCTATGCGCCGAACCCACGGCCGAGCAATGTCATCGCCGGTTGGTGGCGGAATACCTGCGGGCTGAGTGGGCTGATCGTGTGCAGGTCGAGATCAACCACCTCGTCGGTGCAGAGCGTTGACGGCCCTCGCTCACCGACGCGGGTTGCCCTCCCTCAGGCCGGCGGTCTAGGCCGCGATTGTCGCGGCGACGAGGGGCTTGGCCCCTTGGAACCCCAGGAAGGGCAAAGTGTAAAAGAACAAAGTGCAAAGGGTTACTTCAAGCCTGCCTGACCGGTAGGCAGGTCCACGGAAACACGGAACCCGATGACGAAGTACCGAGAGTCCGGCGAGCTCCAGAGACGGTACGCGGAGCGGCAGACGGCTGGACTGCTGTCCCAACAGCCGCCGCGCAGAACACGGTACGAGCCACCCTCCGGCCCTTGCGGGTCGGTCTTAGGTGAGTTGGCGTAGTAATCCCCGTCGTACCAGTCGCTGCACCACTCCCATACATTGCCGTGCATGCCATATAGCCCGAAGCCGTTGGGCGGAAAACTGCCTGCCGGCCTCGTCTGGGTGGTCTTTTGCGCGGAGGACTCCCCCACCCACGCCATGATCGCATCCCAAACGCCTGGTTTGGAAATCTGCGCGAAGACGGCATTGGCCTGCCCCGGCTTGAGCACGTCGCCGGTGTGGAACGCCGTGGTCGTCCCCGCACGGCAGGCGTATTCCCACTGGGCCTCGGTGGGCAACATCACCCTCTTGCCAGTCCTGGCAGAAAGCTTCTGGCAAAACTCCACGGCATCGTCCCAGGAGACATTCTCCACCGGATTCTTCGCGCCTTTGAAGCTGCTGGGATTGACGCCCATCACCTGCTCGTACTGCTCCTGCGTTACCTCGAACACCCCCATGTAGAACGGCTTGCTGATGGTCACCTCGTGCTGCGGGCCTTCCTCGCTGCCTCGGCCGGCCTCCGTGGCAGGCGAGCCCATCATGAACTTGCCGGCCGGTATGAGGACCAGCCGCATCTTCACGTTGTTACCAAGATCGAGTTCGGTTTCCTGCCAGTGGCCAGCCATGTAATACCAGATGCCGCCGGCCGCAAGACAGGCCACGATGACGGCGATGCCGATCTTGGTCCTACGGCTGACCTTCCTGGCCTCTTTTTCCACCACCTTGTCCACCGCGTCGCCCATGAGTCAAACCTTCCCGAAGAACCCAAGGCAGCAGTTTAGCCCGCTGACGGTGAGAAGGCAGCTCCATCGGCCGCCACTCCATCGGCCGCCGCGGCCACCCAGTGAACGCCAACACAAGGCCGGCGTCGGGTCGCAAACCGCCCGCCAGCCCGAGGGGTCAACGCATGATCAGGTTTCCCAGTCAGTCAGTTAGGCGACTGCCAGCGTGGCGATGGCTTGGCGTATGTGGCCCGGGAGGGCTGACCAGTTGCAGGCCAGGGGAGCGAGTTCGGAGGGGATGGCGGGTCCAGGGGAACCCTCAACCTCGCCCGCGGTTGCGGGTGGACTGGAAATGTAAACTATAGTTTACATTTTTGGGATTCGGGGTTCTCCGGCTGTCGTCGTTGCAGTAGCCAAGCCGCACACGGACGTTTCGTTCCTCGCCGTGTTGCTCGCCCCCCGGGTCCTGCCAGGTGATGAACGATACTCGGCAAGCGCAACTATCGGGTGCCGTCATCATCCGACGACCGAATCTGAAATGCGAACAATTGTTCGCACTCGACTACCTCGAAAGTCTTCATGTCCTCAGCGTTGATGCGACCCGTTGGCGTGGGTTATCATGCGGCCAACGAATTCGAGTTGCCCGCAGGTAGGCCCATGCGGTTTAGGACGACAGTATGCCCGGGACTGAAAGCTATGACTACAACCAGCTTGCAGAGAAGCCCAAAGTCTGGGGATTCTTCGTCGGCTGGTTCGGGCAGGATCTTCTAAATCGTGTATACGTCACTGCCAGTGGATCCAGGGATACGGAACTCAACACTGGCTGGGAATCCTGCGTTCGGGCTGTCTATCGGCTTGGGGTCATGCTCAAGGCCTGGGCAACCAGCCGGCAGATGGAACTGCCGCAAGACCCGGTGGAACAGATATCCCGCCTGGCGGACCTTTGTGGCCCCGAAGGAAACCCGCAGCATTGCTGGGCTGGTCGTGTGCAGGTCGAGGTCATCCACCTGTGACACGCATCGAGGTAAAGATCCTGGTCACTCATTACGGGGTACTTCGCGACCGCCAGTTACTCTCGCTCGCTTGACCCAAGCCT
>Ga0307990_1001984_pt1 | contig 16753 bp, 19 predicted proteins | sample EllFjometagen129_FD_203168 | JGI IMG/M metagenome (GOLD analysis project Ga0307990, IMG submission 203168) | Marine microbial communities from Ellis Fjord, Antarctic Ocean - #129 | ecosystem: Environmental > Aquatic > Marine > Unclassified | place: Southern Ocean | collected 2014-10-08
GATTATTTAGAAAAAAAGTATTAATTTTGAATTGATTTAAGATAATCGTTAATGGGTTCTACGATTTATCTTGAAAAAATGAATTTTTAGAACCCACCTATAGCTTATTAATGCTAAAAGAACCATAAGTATAAAACCTGCAGTTGTTCCATATATAATAAACTGCTTTTTATTTATTTCAAGATCTTGTTGCGTAAGTTCCAGATTTTGTATTTCAATTTGTTTCTGTTTTTTTTCAGTTTCAAAACGTGTTTGCATTTCAGCAAACTGTCTTGATTTTTCTTCATTAAAAATAGAATCCTTATATTTAGCCGAAGTATTAAGGTGCTCTATAGAAGACTTATAGTCTGCTTTTTTATAATATAATTGGGACAAATATTTATAAGCATATCGTAAATTGTTTTTTGACCCTATTACTTTTGAAATATCCACTGCTTTATTTAAATAGTCTTCAGCCTTTTCAAAGTTTTTTAAATCTATGTAGCAAGAACCTCCGTTTATATATATCAGGGTTAAAGCATCCTGATTATTAATTTCCTTAGCCATATCATTAACTGATAATAAGTATTCAAGTGCAAGCTCGGGTTCATTTTGATACTGATATACAACAGCAATATTAATATTGGCATTGATGAAAGCATCTTTATCACCCAGTTTTTCTGATAAATCTGCTGCTTTATGATAATACTCAAGGGCTTTATCATAGTCACCTTTTTCGTCATATATTAGTCCAATATTTCCAATGGTTTTGGCAAGATTTGTTTCATCGCCCAAGTCTTTCGAGATTTCTAAATCGCGGAAATAAAATTCTAAAGCCCCATCATAATTTCCCTGAACCAAATATATGTTTCCAATATTATTACAAGCAGGACCTATTTCTTTTTTAATATTAAGTTTTTCGCTTATTTTAAGCGATTTGAACATATATTCCAGAGCAATATTGTAGTCTCCTTTGTAATAGTATGCTATGCCAATGTTATGATAACTTTTTGACAAAAGATTTTCATCATTTTTTGTTTTTGCCATCTCAAGGGCTTCTGTGGCATAAATCATTGAGGAGTCGGCATTAGCCCCACTATAAAATCCTGAAAGCTTAATTAATAATTCTATTTTAAGACTATCTGTTTTTGCATGGCTTAATAATATCTTTGTTTCTTTAATTTTTGTTGTGTCCTGACAAAAAGCAGATAATGAAAATAAGAGAAAAATAATTATATAAAATGCCCTATGAAAATGAATTGTGCTTAATTTATTTAATGTCATGTATTTCATTATTTGTACAAGGCAAATTTATACAGAATTTTTATTTATTCTTAGTGGAGAATATAAATATCTGTTCTTTTTCAATAATAATTTTGCTCTTTATCCTTTATTTGTCTTTCTTAAGTTATGTGGCTTATTCGTTTTACTAATGTCTTTGCTTGTTTATAACTATATTATCACTCGGTTTTGAATTTATGATAGAATTTGGAGTAATTATGCTAAATCCACCTGAAGCTATACTACCTGATAAAATTATTGTTTTTATCAGTCTTTATTAACTTATACTCATCATAGATCTCATTAGGTATCCGTATCCTTAAATCTTTGTTTATACTTGTCCAGCCAAATATATATTTTCCTCCTTTTACTAATTGTGGCATTTTAAAATACTTTTTATTTGAAAGTACAGCAAATAATGTTGGCTTGATAAGTGAATATTAATTTACTATATGACAGCAAATAGGAATTAAGATATATACAAAGGCAATTCAACATAAAAACTTGAACCTTTGTTTATCTCTGTTTTAAACCATATCTTTCCATTAGCATCTTCAATAATATTTTTTGCCATTGCCAAGCCAAGCCCCATTCCACTTGTTTTTGTAGTAAAATTAGGTATAATAGACAAAAAGGAGGCTGAAAACTTCTGTAACCATTGTTATTTATAGCTTTGCATCAAATCAAAGCTTATGAATAAAAAAAATGCATTAATTGTTGTAGTACATTCTCTTTACCGCTAAAACCTTTGCCGGATTTTAGACCTTCAATAGCTTCTTTTTTGAAACTATCGTAGTCAAATTTTTTCTTTTTCATGTCTCACAAATTTATAAACTTATTTTTAAATTTATGACACAGTTATATGAACACTCTCTTGACTGCCGATTAGTATAAGTCAATACTCAAACACTTCTGTAGCTTTGTTTATAGTTATTGAAAGTTGTTTTGTATCAATTTTGGGTAATTTAATGTTGTTTTTGGTGCAATACGAAAGCATATTTATAGTGTTTAGGTTGCCCAAAAGCTCTTTTCCTGTAAAAGGGCAGCCTCCGTATCCGTTAATAACGCTGTCAAAACTCCTGCAACCGCTTTTATATGCTGCATCAATTTTATTATACCATGTATTAGCTGTTGTATGCAGATGAAATCCAAATTCTATTTGAGGATATTCAGATATCACGGCAGTGAAAACATCTTTAATATTTTTGGGTGTTGAAATACCAACAATATCGGTAAATGTTATTTTGCGTATTCCAATTTTATTGAGGTCTGCCACACAATTTCTGATAATATCAATGCTCCAATTATCATTATACGGATTTCCAAATGCCATAGTGATATATGTTATCAACTCCTGATTGTTTTTTAATGCTTTTTTAGAAAATTCTGTAATAAACTGTATGCTTTCTTTAATTGTAGTATTGATGTTTTTCTTTAAAAAAGTGGGTGAAATTGAAAATGGATATGAAATATATTTAATTTGCGGAAACTGCAAAGCTGTCTCCCCTCCTCTTTTATTGCCTATAAGCACCATTAAATGGGAAGATGAAGAATTTATGTTGAGCAATTTTAATAATTTGGCAGTATCGGCTAGCTGCGGTATTGCTTTTGGCGATACAAAACTTCCAAACTCAACAATATCAAACCCAACTTTAAGCAAAGTGTTTAAATATTGAGCTTTTACAGTTGTAGGAACAATTTTATTTATTCCCTGCCATGCATCGCGTGGTGTTTCTATTAGTTTCATGTGTAAATATAAATTTTATGGACACATGTAACTCGCTGTAATTGCCGTTTTCTTGTATACCAACATTATTATTAGCTCGTTTCATAAAACAATAAAGGGAATCAGTTGCCCCGCCTTTTAAGGCGGTGATATAAATATTGTAAAAATAGGGCTTTAGCCCAAAAGTCTTTATATTCTTTTTGGGCTAAAGCCCATTTAGTTTTTGTGCTTCAACCCCCGACCTAAAGGTCGGGGCAACTGATAAATGAACAATTAATCCCCTTTTTAAATATTTTTTTATCCATCCCCTTTGGGGAGGCTAGGTGGGGCTTAAATATCCATTTCAGGAATATCACCTTCTATAATCAGCTTGCCTGATGTTGCTGCTTTTATTTCTTCTACAGAAACTCCAGGCGCTCTTTCAATAAGTTTAAAACCATTATCGGTAACTTCAACAACAGCAAGGTCGGTTACAATTTTTTTAACGCAAGCTACTCCTGTTAGTGGTAATGTGCATTCAGGAATAAGTTTTGAATTTCCGTTTCTATCGGTATGTGTTGTTGCTACAATAATATTTTTTGCAGCAGCTACAAGGTCCATAGCACCACCCATTCCTTTTACAAGTTTACCGGGTATTTTCCAACTTGAAATATCTCCTTTTTCAGAAACTTCAAATGCACCAAGAACAGTTAGGTCGATATGTCCGCCACGTATCATTCCAAAACTTGTTGCAGAATCGAAAAAAGCTGAACCTGGCATTGTCGTAACAGTTTGTTTACCTGCATTAATAAGGTCGGCATCTGCTTTTCCTTTTTCAGGGAAAGGACCAATACCAAGCAATCCGTTTTCCGACTGAAGTGTTACGTTTATTCCTTCGGGTATATAATTTGATATAAGAGTAGGGATGCCAATTCCAAGATTTACATAATAGCCATCTTTTAATTCCTGTGCTATTCTTTTTGCTATTCCGTTTTTATCTAAAGCCATGATCTTTGTTTTTTATCTGATTAATAATTACCTTTCTGTAACAAATTCTATTTTTTTCACATAATCAACTCCTTTAAATATTTTTTGAACAAAAACACCCGGAGTATGAACCTGATTAGGGTCTAATTCACCAACAGGAACAAGTTCTTCAACTTCGGCAATTGTAATTTTACCTGCCGATGCCATCATATTATTAAAATTGTTTGCCGTATGGCGATAAATAAGGTTTCCGTTAGTATCGCCTTTCCATGCTTTAACAATTGCGTAATCTGCTGTCATTCCTAACTCTAATATATGAGGTTTTCCGTTAAAATCCCTTACCTCTTTGCCGGTTTGCACTTCCGTGCCATATCCTGCAGGAACAAAAAAGGCAGGAATACCAAAACCACCGGCACGAATTCTTTCGGCTAATGTTCCCTGAGGCATTAATTCTACTTCTAATTCGCCGCTTAATAACTGACGTTCGAATTCTTTATTTTCGCCAACATAAGATGCAATCATTTTTTTCATCTGATGTTTTCTTAATAATAAACCTAAACCGAACTCATCAATACCTGCATTGTTTGAGATACAGGTAAGCTCTGTTACATCATTATCAACCAGGGCATTAATGCAGTTTTCGGGTATTCCGCATAAACCAAATCCACCAAACATTACTGATGAACCATTTTCCAAGCCCTGTATTGCTTCCTGTGCATTTTTTACTACTTTGCTCATAAATAAAATTTTTAATTATTGTTTGTTTCTTGTTTCAATTTTAATAATCCCAATCTATTATTTCCTTTTGTCTACTTGCCTGCCGATAGGCAGGTTGTTAATTGCCTACTGTCAACTGGTATCAGCATCCAATATATCTTGAAATAACTAATCTTTGAATTTCTGAAGTTCCTTCACCTATCTGAAGAAGTCTTTGATCGCGATAAAATCTTTCGATATCGTAATCTTTCATTAAACCGTAACCTCCATGAATTTGAACACCTTCGTCTGCCACTTCTTTTGCTATTTCAGAGCAATATAATTTCGACATTGCTGCTTCTTTTGCAAATGGTTTATCGTTATCTTTTAACCAACATGCTTTGTATAAAAGGTTTCGTGCCAGTTCAACTTTTGTTGCCATAATTGCAAGTTTATCTGCAATAATAGGAAGTTTGCAAATAGGTTTTCCAAACTGAACTCTTTCCTGTGCATAAGCTAATGCCAATTCAAAAGCACCTTGTGCACAGCCCAATCCCATTGCTGCAATTGATAATCTGCCATGGTCAAGTGTATTAAGCATTATTTTTGAACCCTGTCCGCGTTTTCCCAGTAGGTTTTCTTCAGGAACTTTGCAATCGTCTAAAAATAATTCAGCTGTATTTGATGCTCTCCACATCATTTTATCGTGCATTGATTTTGCTGTAAATCCGGGAGTATTTTGCTCAACAATTATTGCCGAAAATTCTTTTCTGCCATCTTTTTCTCCTGTTACTGCCTGCATTGTAGAACCAATAGAAATATCAGCAGATGCATTTGTGATAAATATTTTTGAGCCGTTAATTGTCCACTCACCATTTTCGAGTTTAGCTGTAGTTTTTGTAGCTCTCGAATCAGAACCGGCATTTGCTTCGGTAAGACCAAAACCCCATAATGCTTCGCCTGTGCAAAGTTTAGGAATATATTTCTTTTTTTGTTCTTCGTTACCAAAATAATACAAAGGATTTACACCTAGAGAATTGTGTGCAGCAATTGTTGCAGCTTGCGAACCATCAATTCTTGCCAGTTCTTCAACTGCAATAATATATGAAATATAATCTAATCCTTGTCCACCATATTCTTCAGGCACAACCATTCCAAATAAACCCATTTCTCCCATTTTGCGTGTAAGCTCTGTTGAAAATTGTTGTTTTTCGTCTAATTCTTTTGCAAGTGGTTTAATTTCTCTTTCAGCAAAATCGCGAACACTTTCACGTATAAACTGTTGTTCTTCTGTTATTTCAAAGTTCATATTAATATAGTTTTATTAATGATGGTTAAACTTTTTTAAGGGCAATAAAATTAATAAATAATAAGTTACTTACAAGTCTTTATGTTGTATAATATACTTATTGGGATTAATAAATTCTTTATATTCTTTTTGGGCTAAAGCCAATTTAATTTTTGTACTTCAACCCCCGACCTAAAGGTCGGGACAATACCGAACTTTGTTCGAGCATTCTCGAAGCTCCGCTTCGGAACAGATAATGAACATCTCAACTCTTAACTTAATAATTGGTCCTGCAAGTACTCGGGGGCAGGCTCTAAAGGGGACTTTTACATTTTGAATATTGAATATTGGAATTTATTTGAAATTTGAAATTTGTTTTTTGGGTATTGGAATCTACCCATACATAGTAATACTCACTTTTTCCACCTGTCCGCCAAGTGGTGGATTCATTTTTGATATTTTTAAAGTTATTTCTTCAATAGTATCAAAATTATTTCGCAATCTTTTAATTATACGTTTTCCAATGTTCTCAAGTAAATAAGATTTGTGGTTTTGCATCTCTTCTTTTATAAGCCGATATACTGTTTGATAATTTAATGCGTTTTCAATTTTATCTGAATTTGCTGCAACAGAAAGGTCGGTTTTCAGGGTAATATTCAGTAAAAAACGACTTCCAACAACCCTTTCTTCTTCGTAATGTCCATGATATGCATAAAACTCCATGTTTTCTATTTGTATAAAGCCCATAATTGTTAATTTTGTTGTTTAAATATTTATAAAATAATTATTCAAATGAGTTCTGATAAAGATAATATATTATTTGATAAAGATAATGGTGAAGAAAAAAAATCTAACAATTTTATTGAAATTATTATTGACGAAGATATAAAAAACAATAAGAACAATAAAAAGGTACATACACGATTTCCTCCTGAACCAAACGGATATTTACATATCGGTCATGCAAAATCAATATGTTTGAATTTTGGATTAGCTGATAAATATAATGGCTTATGTAATTTACGTTTTGATGATACAAATCCTGTTAAAGAAGATATTGAATATATAGAATCAATTAAAAAAGATATTAAATGGCTTGGCTTTAACTGGAACAATAACGAACTCTATGCTTCTGATTATTTTGATCAACTCTATGAATGGGCAATTAAATTAATAAAAAAAGAGAAAGCCTACGTATGTGAACTTTCTGCTGAGGAAGTAAGTGAATATCGTGGTATCCCCACAAAACCGGGAAAAGAAAGTCCATACAGAAACAGAGCTGTGAAAGAAAATCTTATTTTATTTGAAAAAATGAAAGATGGTGAAATAGAAGAGGGAAAAATGTTTCTTAGAGCCAAAATTGATATGGCATCTCCAAATATGCATATGAGAGATCCTGTTATATATAGAATAAAAAAAGCACACCACCATAGAACAGGTAATAAGTGGTGCATATATCCAATGTACGATTTTGCTCACGGACAATCTGATTATTTAGAGGGAATTACACATTCAGTATGTACACTGGAATTTGAAAATCACCGTCCTCTTTATGATTGGTTTTTAGACCAATTGGCTGAAGAAAACAAAATCAGACCACGACAGATTGAATTTGCCCGTTTAAATTTAACCTATACTATTATGAGTAAAAGGAAATTGCTTGAATTGGTAGAAGAAGGTCATGTTGATGGTTGGGACGATCCAAGAATGCCTACAATTTCCGGCTTAAGAAGATGTGGTTATACTCCTGCTTCAATTAAGGATTTTGCCGATAAAATTGGTATTGCAAAAAGAGAAAATGTTATTGATGTGGCATTACTGGAATATAGTGTACGAAAAGACTTAAATAAAATTGCTTCACGAGTAATGTGTGTTTTAGATCCATTAAAACTTACTATTATTAATTATCCCGAAAACCAAGTAGAAGAATTAGATGCAATAAACAATCCTGAGGATGAAAGCATGGGTAAAAGAAAATTACCTTTTTCACGTGAAATATTTATTGAAAAAGAAGACTTTATAGAGGAAGCACCAAAAAAATACAGACGTTTAACTCCTGAAGTAGAAGTTCGACTTAAAAATGCCTATTTTATTAGGTGTGAGGAAATTATTAAAGATGACAAAGGAGAAATTATTGAGTTAAAGTGTACTTATGACCCTGAAACAAAGAGCGGTTCAGGTTTCAATGCTCGTAAACCAAATGGTACGATACACTGGGTAAGTGCCAAAGAAGCAATTGAAGTAGAAATTAAACTTTATGACAGATTATTTCTTGTTGAAAATCCTGTTAAAGATGAAAACATAGATTTTAAATCAAATATAAATCCTAATTCTCTGAAAACTATTAAAGCATACATTGAACCAAATATTAAAGATGCTAAACCAGAAGATAAATTTCAATTTGAACGACAAGGATATTTCTGTGTTGATAAAGATTCAAATTCCGAAAAAATTATTTTTAACAGAACAGTATCTTTACGAGACACGTGGGGAAAAACTAAAAATATATCTTATTGAGTTTTCACCTGATACAGAAAATTTTGCAATATCAATAATAAAACAGATTCCAGAGTTTTGCAAACACTATATAATAAGCATTGCATCTCCATAAGTCCCGAACTTGTATTTTTCTTTTATGGCAACATTATAAACTTTAAAAAGCAAGTCATAGCCCGCAAAAGCAGTAACCATCATTAACAACGTTGAATATGGCAAATGAAAATTAGATATCATTCTATTAGCAACACGAAATTTATAAGGAGGAAAAATAAATTTATTTGTCCAGCCTTCAAAAGGTTTTAAATATCCGTCTGTAGAAACAGAAGTTTCAAGAGTTCGCATAACTGTAGTACCAACTGCGCAAATATTCTTTTTGTTAGCTTTAGCACCATTTACTATGTCTACTGTAGTATCTGAAATTATTATCTCTTCGGAATCCACTTTGTGTTTTGAAAGATCTTCAACATCAACACTTCTAAAATTTCCAAGACCAACATGTAAAGTTATGTCTGAAAATTCTACTCCTTTTATTTCAAGTCGTTTCAGTAATTCTCTACTAAAATGTAATCCTGCAGTAGGTGCTGCTACCGCACCTTCATGTTTTGCATATATGGTTTGATAACGTTCTTTGTCTTCAAGAGTAGTTTCTCTTTCAAGAAATTTTGGCAAAGGTGTTTCTCCAAGTTTATAAAGGATTTTTTTAAATTTGTCATAATCTCCGTCATATAAAAATCTTAATGTTCTTCCTCTTGAAGTAGTATTGTCAATAACTTCCGCAACCAAAACTTCGTCTTCCCCAAAATACAATTTATTACCAATACGTATTTTTCGAGCAGGATCAACCATAACATCCCAAAGGCGTTGTTCTTTACTTAATTCTCTTAATAAAAACACTTCAATGCGAGCTCCTGTTTTTTCCTTATTTCCAAAAAGTCTGGCAGGAAAAACTTTTGTATTATTAAATACCATTACATCTTGATCGTCAAAATACTTAATTAGATCTTTAAAAATAAGATGTTTTATTTTTCCTGTTTTTTTCTCTACTACCATTAATCTTGATTCATCTCTGTTTTTAGCCGGATGCAAGGATAATAAATCTTGTGGTAGGTTATACCCAAATTGAGATAATTTCATAATTATTTTAATTTTTAAAAAAATTTAAACATCACTTATACGTTTTGCAATATTATATGTTACAATAAATTCAATTTATTTTCAAATTCAGGTATAGTTAATGAATTTTCAACATTATACTTACCAATTTTAATTCTACGTAAGTTTCTTAAATATGCTCCTGAATTTAAATGTTTTCCAATATCTCTCGCTAATGAACGAATATACGTTCCTTTTCCACAAAAAATCCTCAACTTTACAATTGGCATTTCAATATCCAATAATTCTATTTCGTGTATTATAACTTTTCTTGATTTTGGTTCAATATTTTTTCCTTTTCTTGCATTATGATACGACCGAACTCCATCAACTCTTATTGCCGAATAAATTGGTGGTATTTGTTCAATTTCTCCTGTAAACTTAATTAATGACCGTTTTATTAATTCCTCGCTAATATGATCAATTTTAAATTTTTCATTTATTTCTGTTTCTGCATCTAAGGATGGAGTTGTTGCCCCAAGCATTACTTCGGCAATGTATTCTTTGTTATCGTTTTGAATTACATCAATAGTTTTTGTAGCTTTTCCTGTACAAATAATTAATAAGCCTGTTGCTAATGGGTCGAGCGTACCGGCATGGCCTACTTTTAACTTATCATAATTGTATTTCTTCTTTATAAGATATCTGAATTGTTTTACAACTGAAAAAGAAGTTTGTCTGATATTTTTATCAATCAGGATTGTTTCTCCTTTCTGAAAATCTACATCCTTTTTTGTGCTAAATTTATCTATCATCTCTTAACTATACCCCTGTCAATCCATAAATAATTGCAATAGCTCCAATTATAAAACAATAAATTGCAAAATATATTAATTTTCCTTTTTTAACAATTTTAATCATCCATTTACATGCAAGTAATCCGGAAATAAAAGCTGCAACAAATCCAATTATTAAAGCTGTAATACCAATACCTTGTTTATTGGTAAATTCGCCCGAAAAAATATCAAGAAAATTTTCCCCTAAAATCGGAAGTATAACCATTAAAAAAGAAAACTTAGCAATTAATTCTCTTTTATTACCCAGCAAAAGACCAGTAGCGATTGTTGAACCGGAACGTGAAATGCCCGGTAAAACAGCAATTGCTTGCGCTATCCCAATAATAATAGAATCTAAAAACGATATTTTTCGTTCTTTGTGTTTAAATATAAATGTGAAAAACAACAATAAAGCTGTTACTATTAACATTGAACCAACTAAGGCAACATTATCGCCACTAAAAAAACTTTTTATAAAATCTTTAAAGAAAACTCCAATAATTCCAACAGGAATCATTGATACTAATATTTTGGCAATATATTTTGTTTCTTCATTCCATTTAAAACAAAGTAATCCTTTAAATAATTTTAAAAGGTCTTTTCTGAAAACAACAATTGTACTTAATACTGTTGCTCCATGTACAACAACAGTAAAAGCAAGTCCTTCTGTTGCATCAACACCAAGAATTGCTTTTCCAAGTTCTAAATGCCCGCTACTGCTTACAGGTAAAAATTCTGTTAAGCCTTGAAGCAAGCCAAGAATTAATGCTTCTAACCAATCCATAAATTAAAAATGAAATATTTTATGATTTTTTTACAGGGTTTTTCATAATGGCGTATATTTCAAAAATAAAGCCCAATAACACAAGCATAGGAGCCAATGTTATTCGCCTGAAACTAAATACTTCCGGATTGAAAATATTCGGGTTCTCTGCTTTTCCTCCGACCATTAAAATAAATCCTAATACAATAATTGCAAATCCAATTATCATTAAAATATAATTCTGTTTTCCTAAAGCAAAACCATAATCTTCTGTTGTTTTTCCTTTATTTTTCATATAATTTAATAATATAAATCGTTTGTTTTTAATCTTAAATATTTATTTACTGCAAAAAAAGTTGATACCCACGTTATTAAAATTCCTAAAAGAATAACCAGTAAAAATAATATCCCCACGAGTTCAATATCCTGAAAACTTACAACTTCTTTCAGTTCTTTTTGGGCAAAATATATTATTGCTATTAACATTCCAATTGCTATAAAAGCACCTATTATTCCGTGCAGAATACTACGCAATAAAAATGGCCATCTTATAAAACTTCTTGTGGCTCCAATAAGTTGCATTGTGTTAATAATAAATCTTTTTGAATAAACTGATAATCTAATTGTATTATTAATTAAGGTGAAAGATATAAAAAATAATATACCACTGAATATTAATATGACAAGACTGATTTTTTTCACATTTTCATTCACAAGATGAACCAAAGATTTTTGATAAAATACTTCCTTAATTTGAGGATATTCTGTAAGTTCTTTTTCAATTACAGCTATGCTGTCAGTATTGGCATAATCTGCATAAAACTTTACATCTATAGAATGTAATAGTGGATTAAATCCTAAAAACTCAACAAAATCTTCTCCTAATTCCTTTTTAAGGTCTTCTGCTGCTTCGTCTTTAGTAATATATTTAGTGGATTTTACATAATGAGTAGCATCTAAATCTTTTTGCAATCTTATAATATCTACTTCTTTTACATTTTCTTTAAGAATTACTGAAAACCCAATATTCTCTTTAACATAATCGGAAAGTTTCTTTGAATTTAAAATTAAAAGCCCTGAAAGTCCTAATAAAAATAACACCAAAGAAATGCTGACAATAGTAGTAATAAATGAACTTCTTAGTTTTCGTTTCGATATTTTGTCTCTTGTCTTTTTCACACTTACAACATTTTTCTAACAGTATGATGTTGTTATAAATCTTCCTATTAAAGCACGAAAATAATCTAAACATGCCCCTTGTCAAAATTAATTGAATAAAAGTTTAGGCTATTGAACAAAAACCAGATTGATTTGCCTTAATATCTGGCAAATACACAGTATTAAAAAATGTTAAATCTTTTCTAACAAAGTCTTCATATTTACCTTTTTTTCAATAATTTCTGAAATACTTGAAATATTAATTCTTTCTTGTTTCATAGTATCTCTATGTCTTATTGTAACAGTATCATCTTCTAAAGATTGATGATCTATTGTAATACAAAACGGTGTACCAATAGCGTCTTGTCTGCGATATCTTCTTCCTATGGAATCTTTTTCGTCGTACTGGCAAATAAAATCGAATTTTACATTATCCATTATATTGCGAGCCTTTTCTGGTAATCCGTCTTTTTTAATTAATGGTAATATCGCTAATTTTACAGGAGCTAATGCAGGAATAATATTTAATAAAACACGTTCTTCGGTACTTCCGTCTTCTTTTTCTATTTTTTCTTCCTTGTAAGCTCCACTTAATACCATTAAAAATGTTCTGTCAAGACCTAAAGATGTTTCTACCACATAAGGAATATAATTCTTATTTAATTCATTGTCGAAATACTGGAGTTTTTTTCCTGAATATTTTTGGTGTTGGCTTAAATCAAAATCCATTCTGGAATGAATGCCCTCAATTTCTTTAAACCCAATTGGGAAATCAAATTCAATATCAAAAGCAGCATTTGCATAATGTGCAAGTTTATCGTGCTTATGGAATTTGTAGTTTTCCTTTCCCAATCCCATTGCAAGATGCCAATTCATTCGTTTTTCTTTCCAATGTTCGAACCATTCAAGCTCATTTCCGGGTTTAACAAAAAATTGCATTTCCATTTGTTCAAATTCCCGCATTCTAAAAATAAATTGCCTTGCTACAATCTCGTTTCTAAAAGCTTTTCCTATTTGTGCAATACCAAAAGGAAGTTTCATTCTTGATGTTTTCTGAACATTAAGATAATTAACAAAAATTCCCTGAGCAGTTTCCGGTCTTAGATAAATTGTATTCGCATCATCGCTTACCGAGCCAAGTTTTGTTTCAAACATTAAATTGAACTGTCTTACATCTGTCCAGTTTCTGGAACCTGATACTGTACATGCTATTTCGGCATCAGTAATAATTTGTTTTATTTCATTAAGCTCGTCGTTTTCAAGCGCTTTAACAAAACGTTTGTGTATTGTTTTTATTTTTTCCTTGTTTGCTAACACCCTTGTATTTGTTGAAACAAATTGCTCTTTATCAAAGCTGTCGCCAAATCTTTTTTCTGCCTTATTAATTTCTTTCTGAATTTTTGCTTCAATTTTTTGTATGTATTCTTCAATTAAAACATCTGCACGGTATCTTTTTTTAGAATCTTTATTGTCAATAAGCGGATCGTTAAATGCTCCCACATGACCGGATGCTTCCCAGATTTTGGGATGCATAAATATTGCGGAATCAATACCAACAATATTTTCGTTCATTTGCACCATTGCTTTCCACCAGTATTCTTTAATATTGTTTTTTAACTCAACTCCATAAGGTCCGTAATCATAAACAGCACTTAATCCATCATATATTTCACTTGAAGGATAAACATATCCGTACTCTTTTGAGTGAGAAATTATTTTTTTAAAAAGATCTTCTTTCAACATAAGTTTTTAATTATTAAATTTCTTGCAAAGTAGTTAAGATTTGGTATAATTAAGAAATAAAATGAGTGACAAAGTTATTTAAAATCTTTTATTATTTTTATTTTTACATTTTTAATAAGAATTAAAAATAAAATTTTTGCATAATCATTTTTTTAAATATCTGATATTTATTTGCATTATAGCAATTCCAAAGTTTGAATATTTACAAAGTCCAAACGGAATACCTTTTATAAACAATTTTGACAGGAATATCTGAAATGTCTTTAAAAGAACAAAAAAATTATCTTGATAATTTTTTAATGCGATGGCAAGATGCAAACGATCAGGTTGACGACATTGTAATTATGGGAATAAAGCTATGATAACACAAAGCCAATTTAATTTACCTGCATTTCCACGTGGATTTCACCTAATAACAAACATTATTGAAAAAGAATTACCCCAATTGCCTGAAACAGGTTTGGTAAATTTATTGATTAAACATACTTCAGCAGCACTAACAATAAATGAAAACGCCGACCCTTCTGTTCGTATTGACATTAATAATTTTTTCAACCATTTAGTACCTGAAAAAACAAAATATTTTACTCATACTTGCGAAGGTCCTGACGATATGCCTGCACATATTAAAGCATCATTAATAGGTCATTCACTAAGTATTCCTATAACAAACCATAAACTGAATTTAGGAACATGGCAGGGAATATATTTATGCGAATTCAGAAATAGTGGTGGCAAAAGAAAAATTATTGCTACGGTTTATGGTTAATGCCAACTAAACAATTGTTCCAATTTTTAGGGCTTAATACAGTCAAATTTTATCAAATTATTTTCAAGACTAAAAAATTTAATAATTTCATTTTGTGTTTTAAAATACATAAATATTCAATCAATTTGACGATTTCGTGAACAATTAGTTAAAATAAAATTATAACACTGAAATATGTTTCATAATATGTAACCAATGATGAAATATTTTCGTAATATTTAATAGAGACGATAATTATTCAATACTAAATCAAATATTATGAAAACATTTACAAAATATTTCGCCACATTAATAATTGTTTTAAATTTTTCTTATTCTTTTGCAATTTCGCACAGTAATGTCAGCTTATTTGTGCGTTCACCTAATCAGGTAAATGCAGGGGAAATATATAGAGTTGATATTACAATAAATAAATATGAAATTGAAGGTTTTTCAAAATTTGAAACATTTTTGCCAAAAGGTTTCAAAATTGAACCTGTTAACCATACCGGTGCTATATTTATTTTCAAAGATGATGTTGCAAAATTTATATGGTTGGAATTGCCAAATACAGAAAGCTTTAACCTGTCATATAATATTATAGTTCCGGAATATTATAAAGGAAAAGAAAAAATTACGGGAGCATTTCATTATATTTTTAATAATAAAACACATTTTCAAAGTTTTAATTCACATTTAAATATCAAAAATGATAAGCTTGATGAATTAAGTCTTTTTGATGATAAAGAAAAAATGCCGGCAGATGCGCTTTTTACTTATAGTATAAATAAAGATGTTTATTTTAAAGTTCAATTAGCTGCTCTCGGCAAAAAGGTATCTGATGATTTTATTTCAGAACTTTACACACCTGTTTGTAGAGTAAAAAAAGAATTTGTTAACGGCTTATACAAATATTATGTGGGAGAATTTTATAATATTGATACTGCAATAAAATTTAAAAATTTATGTGGCGTTCAGGATGCCTTTATAATAGCATTTTATAAAAATGGAAAAATAACTATTAAGGAAGCTCTTGCTATTATTGAACAATAGAAATAATAAAATATTAAAAAACATTTAATTCTTTAAGTAATTTACCCGGGGTTTTTATAAGTTCCGGGTATTTATCTATATAAATCTGTCCGGATATTGATAGTTTTCGCAATTTAATTTTATAACCCAGTTCCTTGTCTTCAAGTTTTACAATTAAAAGAGGACCGATTTTTAATGAAAATTCAGGAATATTTTCAGAAGATTTTAGTATTTCGTCAGACATTTCTTTTAATTCACCAGAAGAATTTCTTTTAAAAGCATTATGAATATTATTAATCAATTTATAAACTTTTTCAATATCAATTTTCTCTTTTGAAACAGCCATTCTCTTATTATAAGCCCCGGGTTCTTTATCGTGGTGATAGAAAACAAATCCCGATTTATCCAGTAAAGACAATATACTTTTATGAATTTTGTTTATGTCCTTTTTACTTTTTGTATCAAAAAATGAAAAAACAGGAACATGCCTGTTAAGCTTCCGTTGTTTGTATTCAGAACTTATAGAATTAAAAGAAATATATTCGGTAAATGAATTTTGATACATATATACCTGTTCTTTAAGTCTGCTAATTTCTTGCTTGTGTTCTTCTTCAAGTTGATTTATTTTCTTTTCATAATAATTGTAGAACTGTTTCATGTGTTTGTCTTTTGGACCTGCAGCAACTAATCTTTTCCCTTCTTCTGTGTCTGTAAAATTTTCAAAGTTTTCAATAAATTTTTCAGCGAGCATTTGAGCTTGTTCTACATAAGCTGTTTTATATTTCCATGAATTTTGCGGATTTAATATACTACTATCCACACCTTCAACTTCTAATGGGATATTTAAACCAAAAGTTGGTGATTCTTCATATTCTGCATCATCAAGAGAACCATTTAAAATTGCAGTAATAATATTTCTTGTTGATTGCAAATCAATTCTATTTCC
>Ga0307990_1001985_pt1 | contig 16751 bp, 10 predicted proteins | sample EllFjometagen129_FD_203168 | JGI IMG/M metagenome (GOLD analysis project Ga0307990, IMG submission 203168) | Marine microbial communities from Ellis Fjord, Antarctic Ocean - #129 | ecosystem: Environmental > Aquatic > Marine > Unclassified | place: Southern Ocean | collected 2014-10-08
TACTTTTTTAATAATCTCTCCTATTATAATCATATAGTAAAATTAGATGATAATATAATATAGCAACAATCCTAAGTGTAATATATATTTGTGCATTTTGTTGCATATAATTTTGCAGACATAATAAATATTTTTAATTTTGATACAAAATAATCCAATAGATATTAAGATTTTTAATCACACAAGCACTCTATTGCAATTGAAACAAACAATGTGAGTTCATTAACACTATGCTAACTAAAATTAAAATATAGACAGATGAAAGCAAGAATAAAATTTTTAAAAGACAATATTAATACAGAAATTTATGAATTTATTGATGATTTAAGAAACAACAAAAATTTAACTATAAATGAAATTTGTAAACAAACAGCTAAAAAATATCCCATACTAAAACTCAAAACAAAACAAAAAATATTGTTTTACGAAGCACTTGCATTAATGATGGCAGTTACAGACAAATTTGAAAAAATGGTATTAGAAAGCAGAAAATAGGAAAAATATGTCTATAAAAAATACTCGCACCCAAACTAGACAAGCCAAAAAGAAAAATTTACAATTAAAGGTTCAATAAAATCATCTTGAGAAATAGGGACTGACTGTTTTTGAAATTTTAGTTTCACGAATAAATACTACAACTCCAGTTTCAATTTTTCAATTTCACTGTTTATCATTGAAAAAGATTTCTTTAATAGTTTTTCTATATATTCAATTTCTCTATCAAGATTTTCGTAGTTTTTTTCTTCTTTTACAATTCGCTGAACATTAATTATTTTATTTTCAATTTCTTTCATGCCGAGATATGAAATTGATGGTTTCATTTTATGAACTATTTTTCTTGAGTTTTCCCAGTCTTTTAACAGACAATATTGTTTTAATTGCATCAATTCTTCGTCTGTTCTGGCAACAAATGTTTCAAGCATTTCAATCATCATATCCGGTTTGCCTTTAGAAATATTTTCAAGTAAACTAAGGTCGTACAATTTCAATTCGCCCTCTTTTTCTTTTAAAGTATAATTGTAAAAAGTATTAATATCTATTTTATCCTGTTTTGAAGAAACATGTTTAATTTTTAAAGCTGTTGTTATTTTCTGAAACAATTCATGTGAACGGAAAGGTTTTGAAATTGTTTCATTCATTCCCGATTCTAAATATGATTTATGGTCATCGCTAAATGCATTTGCGGTAATAGCTATTATGGGGATATTACAAACAGGCTCAGGAAATGAATCTCTAATAATTTTTGTTGCTTTAAGTCCATCCATCTCCGGCATTTGTATATCCATTAGAATAATATCATAATCATTGCTTTTTAATTTATCAATTGCTTGCAGTCCGTTTTCAACAACATCTATAGAATAACCAAGATCGTGGAGTATATTCACAACCACTATTTGATTAAATGCCTGATCTTCTGCAAGCAGTACTTTCACATTATTTACTAATGGTTCACTTATTTCTTTTTGTATATCTTTTGTATTAATAACATTTTCATCTATTTTTTTTTCAAATGATAAAAATATTGAAAATTTTGAGCCCTCACTTATTTTACTTTCTACCTCTATCCTACCCTGCATTAATTGCGTTAATTGATTTGCTATAATCAAACCCAAATCTGAAATTTTATCGGATGTATTAGATTCTGTTTGAGAAAAACTATTAAAAATATCATTTAAATTTTTTTCTGACATCCCAATTCCTGTATCAATAATATCAAATCGGATATCAACCTTATCAGCATTATCATTAAGTATGTCTACTTTTAATTCAATACTTCCCTTTTCTGTATATTTAATAGAGTTATCAAGTATGTTTATAAATATTTGATTCAATCGTGCCGGATCACTTTTAAGAAATATATCATCGCCAAATTTCAAATGGTCGCACACAAGATCAAGCCCTTTTTGATGTGCAGAATAATATACTGTATTGAAAGAAGATGTTAAAACATCTTTCAACCTAAAATTAACATTTTCAATAAACAATTTCCCTGATTCAATTTTTGAAATATCTAAAATATCATTAACAATAGCCAAAAGATTTTCCGATGATTTGGTTACAATATTCACATATTCAAATTGTTTATTTGTAAGGTCTGTTTTAAAAAGAAGTTCGGTCATACCAAATATTGCATTTAAAGATGTTCTTAATTCATGACTCATATTTGTCATAAATAAAGTTTTTTCTTTATTTGCATGTTCTTCTTTCTCTTTCGATTTAATTGCTTCAATGCGTGTTTTACATATTTTTGTAACATCAATTAAGATGCAGTTGACCAAATCATTATCCTCGAGACTTAAAAATAATAAAGCGTGTTTTGTTATATTGTTTTTTAAATTAAATTTCAGTTTTAAATTGCTTATTTCTTTATTAGACTTAATATTATCTTGCAATTCTTTGATATTATTTTCAAACAAAAATGAAAAAAAAGTATTGCCTGAGTCTAATAATTCATTTGAAGAATTATATTCTAAAAATAATGCAGAATAATTATCCGCAAAAATAATCTTCCCATCAGATACATTAAAACTAATAATGCCAACAGAAGATTTTTTATTAACTATTTTACTTAATATATTTTCTTTTAAATTTTTCCCCATTTATATAAATTATATTTCTTTTTCATAATTAATTATATCCTTACTCATTGAATCCAAAACTTTTTCAAGTATAATTCTCAATTCATTAATTAAAACAGGAATTTTATCAAGATGTTTTTCTTCTTTTGAATAAATATAAATATTGCTTATCTTTTTTTCTATGTTTTTTATACCCATATATGATGAAGCAGGTTTCATTTTATGAGCTATATTGCTAATAGATTTCCAATCTTCTTTGTCTATATAATAGCCTAACTCTTTTAATTCTATTTTTGTTTTATCAATAAATACTTTTATCATTTTAATGATAAGCACCTTGTTGTTTTTAGATATATTTTTGATTATTCTAAGGTCATATAATTGATCTTTATCAACAACTTCGTCAAATTTTGGTTCAGCTAATACTTTATCTGAAATTTCCTTTTTATCTTTTATTCCAAGACCTTTAACTAAAACATGAAATAGTTCATTAGATTTGAATGGTTTTGAAATAGAATAATTAATACCCGATTTTAAAAACAGCTTATGGTCATCAGTATCTACATTAGCTGTAATAGCAATAATAGGAGTTTTTGAAATGGGTTCTTTTAACTTTTCCCTTATTAGTTTTGTAACTTGAACTCCATCCATTTCGGGCATTACAATATCCATTAGAACTATGTCATATATATTTTCATTTAGTTTTGTTATTGCATCTTTTCCGTTATAAACAGTATCAATTTCACAATCCCATTTTTCAATCATAGATTTTACAACCAACTGATCAAACAATTCATCTTCTACTAATAAAATTTTAACATTTTTAAGAAATTTATTTTTATTTTCTTCTGAAATATCATCCAAATTATCGAGGTCAGAAATTTCTGCTTTTCTAAGCTTTAATTTAAAACTATAGTTAATTCCTTTTTCACTTGATTTAATGTTTAATTTACTTCCAAAAAGAGAAACTAATTTATTAGCTATTATCAACCCTAAACCATAACTGCCATATTCACTGTAAACATCTAAATGTGATGTTTCAAAATCTTCTTTTAACGATTTAATAATACTTTCCGGTAATCCTGTGCTTGTATCTTTAACCGAAAATTCTAGTGTTACATTATCATTATTTTCTTCTAAAACGTCAATTTTAATCTCTATATGTCCTTCATTTGTATTTTTAATAGAATACTCTATTAAATTTATAAGTATTTGGTTTAATTTTGAGGAGTCGCTTATAACAACCAAATCCTTATAAAACTTTTGAGTTTCAATTATCTTTAATTTTTTCAATTCAGCCTGATATGATACCAAGCCTGCAACAGATGTTAATACATCCTGCATTTTAAAAGCTTTTTTAACAAAACTGATATTTCCGGATTCAATTTTTGGAATTATCAATATGTCATTTAATATTGATAATAAATTTTCAGATGATTCAGTAATTACTTTAAGAAAATCGTATTGTTTATCAGACAAAGCAGTCTTTTTAATTAATTCTGTCATTCCGTATATTGAGTTCATTGGAGTTCTAATCTCATGTGTAAGATTAGTAAGGAAAATACTTTTAGCTTTATTAACTGCTTCCACTGCTTCTTTAGCAACATTAAGTTCTTCTTGTATTCTTTTTTGGTTTGTTGTATCAATAATTATTCCCCTTAGACCAATTACTTCATCATCTTTATATATTAAATTAGGGTATAATAAGATTGAAATTATTGTCCCATTTTTTTTCTTAGCACTATATTCTAATTGTTCAGATTTATCTCCTGACATTAATTTTTCTAAATTATTTTTTGCATCTTCATGATCTTCTACTACTAAAATATCAAAAATATTTATTTCGTTCTCAATATCTTTTTCTGTATATCCAAATAAATCCAAACCTGCTTTATTGGCATAAGTAAGTAATCCTGTAACATTAGTTTCAAATATAGTTTGAGGCAATGCATTTGCTAACTCCTTAAATTTTTCCTCGTTTTCACGAAGAGTGTTTTCCATTAATTTTCTATCAGTAATATCTGACGTAATTATATACTTAACAATCTTTTCATCATCTACATAGTTGTATGCATATCTATTTAAAATACATTTTTGTTTACCATCTTTTCTTATAATCCAAAATTCTATTTCCTCAATATTTTCATTAGATTTTTGAAGATCAAGAATAATTTTTTGCAATCTTTTTTTCTCTTCCGGTGCTGCTATCTGAAATTCTGAAAATGAGAACAATTCTTCTTCTGAATATCCTGTTATTTCAATTAAACGATCATTAACATAAACATTTTTTCCGTTTTCATTAATTGTTACGCCATTCTTAATAATATCAGCCATATTCCTAAAACGCAACTCACTTTCTTTTAAAGCAATTTGAGCTTCTTGTTCTTCTGTAATATCTATAATATTGCCTATAACAAAAATTGTTTTATTTTCTTCATTTTTAACAACATTATAACTATCACTTAGCCATCTGTAACCCCCTTTTTTGTGTTTTAATCTGTATTCAATTGTATAAAATAATTTATTTTTAGGAACGGATGAAATCAATTTAGCTATAATATTGTTGGCTTTTCCCAAGTCATCGGGATGTAATAATGCTTTTTGCTCATCAATATCCATTTTTAACATTTCTTCGGGATGGTATCCTAAAATATTAAAACAAGAAGGACTCATATAGCTATATGTTCCATCAATTGCATTTAATTTATATAAAATTGCCCTTGAATTGTCTAAAATATCTTTTAGTTTTTTCTCTTTCTTTACAATATCTTTTTCCGCTAATTTTCTTTGTGTTATGTCAAATACAGTACCTTCGATATAGCCTTTTTCGGGAAAAATTTTAGCAGAAATTGATATGTAATTTTCTCGTCCATCGGGAAACTTTTGATGTATTTCAAAGTCTTGCACATGTCCATGTTCGTTCAAAATCTTTAACATTTCACCTCTTCTCTTTTTTGAATACAAGGAGTCTACTTTACAATTATCATCAATAGCTTCTTTCAATGACTCATATCCTAAATTATTTAAAGCAACTTGATTACAATAAATTATTTTGCCATCTGAAATTTTGGTACGATATAACCCGACAATTGATGTTTCGTATAAATCTCTGTAATGTTCTTCTTTTTTAATTAAGGATAATTCTGCTTTCTTCCTTTCCGTTATATCTCTAATAATTACTAAGACATAATATTCATTATTAAATAAAAAACGACTAAGACTTACTTCTGTTTCAAATTTATCTCCATTTATTTTAGTATGTATCCACTCAAAAAATTGTGGTTCGCCATGTAAAGCATCAATTAGTTTTTGGCGTCCATTTTCTTTTGAAGATTTGCCATCAGCCTGAATTGGTGACGAAAATTTATATGAATATAGTGCCTGCATTATTATTTGTTCAATACTACAATCAAACATTTCAAGAGATTTTTTATTACAATCAACTATTTTATCTCCTTTTAAAATAAGTATGGCATCATTTGCAGACTCGTATAAGGTGTGAAATTTATTATCTTTATCTTCTAAGTCAATTTCAAACCTCTTGTAATCAGTAATATCGTGAACAAGTCCCTCAATTGCAACAATTTCATTATTCTCATCAATAATTGGGATTTCTTTTACTTCTAAAATTCTTTTTTCATTTTTGCTATCTATCACCTCAACTTCAAAAGGAGGCATTTTTATACCACTTTCATATAAATTCTCATGCCTTTGAATATATGTTCCTGCTAGTTTTTCAGCATTATATATTAAATGATTTTCTCTAAAATCTTCAGGAGTGTATCCTAATATATTTTCTATTGATTGGCTAATATTTTGAAAAACAATATCTTTTTCATGTCTATAAAAAAAGTAATCTTCTTTTAAATTTTCAACTAAAATTTGATAACTGTCTTCTGTTTGTTTTAATATTTCATCTGCATGTATTAGTCTACGCACATGTATTTTAACAATTTGGAAAACAAGGTAAACAGATAAAATATATATTGCCCAAATTCTATATTCTTTTATTGTAAAAACAACTACCGTATTAGATAAAACATTTTCTATAAAGAAATCTGACAGTAAAAACACTAATAAAAAAAAGAAAAAGGCATAAATAATTGTTATTGTAGTGAGTTTCCCTCTTTTTAATTTTATATTTAAATTCATCTTTTTCATATATCATCTACTTTATCTAATCCTGTCTAATGAGCGAATTAACAATTCATCTTTTTTTATTGCACGCATTGCAAAATATATAAATACGATAGAAATCAATGGTATAACAACAGAAAAAGAATAATGTATTGTCGTTTCAAATACACTTGTCAATTTATAAATATAAAAAAATCCTAAACCATAAATACCAAGTGAAAGAATAATTGATAAAAAACATAAGCGAAGTTGCAATAACCTTTTTTTATACAAAAATATTGAAGTCAATAATAATAATGCTGTTAATATTATTAAAATTAAAATTGGATAAGTACTTGTTATTAATTCATTATTATCACTTAATAAACGTATTCCAAAAACATTATATATATATATGTCGCTATTGTTATCGCAAATATTTGCGATTGGGATAAAAAATAAAACTGATGTTAGTATTAACGAAACCAATAAAAACACTGTTTGCTTTCTCTGAATCATAATAATAAATTGGAAATTACAATTTGAACAAATTTATGAAAAAAAACATAAACTAAATATTTATATGGTAAAATAAAAATCTTGAGAAACAATTAAATAATTATCATCAGAAATTTCTTCAAGTTTATTGTTTCTTAAAATACTCGGTTTATAACCTAATTCCGTTAAAATAGATATTACATTTAATCTGTTTTCATTACCACCTAATTCTGATTGAATTATTGGCTTATGTTTTTTAATTATTTCAATCATGTTTGAAAACACTTCTCTTTCGTAACCTTCTACATCGCATTTTATAAAATCTAATCTTTCAATATCCTTAAAAATTTCATTAGGAATTTTCATTTCTACATCATAATATTTTATGTACTTTTCTTGTTTAGTAGAGGTTATTTTAGTCATTCCATGATGTAAAACCCCATCAACTTCAGGTATTCCCATTTGAACTATCTTATTTTCTCCACCTAAAGCACAATTATATAATGTTAAATTTTTTATTTTCGTTTTTCGCACATTTTTTTTCCAAATTTCGGCAAACATTGGGATTGGTTCAACAGATAGAACTTTACCTTTGTTACCTGCCAATTTTGATAAAAAAACAGAATAATATCCAACATTTGCACCTATGTCGATACAGACAAAATCTTTTTTAACTATTTGCTTTAAATAAAAAAGTTCCGGGTATTTATTTTTCAAAAACCCAAGGTTAACAAGACAAATATATATTTTACTTGTTACACTAATAGAGTTTTTAAGTCCAAGTATTTTTAATAATATTTTTCTAATTAATTTCATTTCAATCATCAACTTCTTCAAAATCTATATATTCTCCTTCGTTATCGGTAATTGTTGTTTTGGAATTTTGTTTGTAATCAACAGTTACTTCTCCTTCCTGTTTATTAGTGTTTTGATAATCTTTAGTTCTTTCTTCAAAGTTTTTTTGTGCTTTCTTGACAAATCTTTTAATTAAATACCGAAAAATTAACGATAATAAATAAAGAATCAGGAAAAAAATAAATAAAAACTTTAAAAAAACCATGTTTTTTTATAATTACAATTGGTATTAATATGACTAAACCCAGTCAGGGTTAAATCGGGTACAAAGATATGAAAATTAGTATAAATTTAATAATAGAATTTATACTCTAATTTAATTTCAATTGAACATATATTTTTAACACTCTATTCATTATTAAATAATTATTTATTAACTTTGTATGTCATAATTATTTTTTTTAAAAGCGTATCCTAATCGGATGAGATATAAAGGAAATATTCTTAAAATGAATGCCAAATTGGGAAATGTGGTTGATTATTATTTACCAATTGGAAATTCTTTAATATACCTGAATGAATTATTAGGAAAAGAACTTTCTATTTCATTTTTTAAAAAAATAAACTGTATTAATTGTGGTAAAGAGACTAAAACCTCATTTGCTCAGGGTTATTGTTACAATTGTTTTATAAGCTTACCCCAAACAGATGCAGGAATATTAAGACCCGAGTTAGATCAATCGCACTTGGGTATTTCGCGAGATATGGCATGGGCTAGAAAAAACAGCTTAATTGACCATTATGTTTATCTGGCAATCTCAAGCAATCTTAAAGTTGGAGTAACCCGACATATTCAGGCTACAAACAGGTGGATTGACCAGGGTGCAAGTCAGGCAATTAAATTAGCTGTTACGCCAAACAGACATCTTGCAGGAACAATTGAGGTGGAATTGAAAAAACATTTATCAGATAAAACAAACTGGAGACTAATGTTATCGGGGCACCCTAATCTTGGAATTAATTTACAAGAAGAAAAAGAAAAATTCAGCGAACTATTAAAAGACAAGCAAAAGGAATATATTACTGATGATAATTGGATAACTGAAATACGCTATCCTGTTTTAAAATATCCCGAAAAAGTAAGTACTATTAATTTTGAAAAACAAGATAATTTTACCGGAATTTTAACAGGTATAAAAGGACAATATCTGATGTTTGAAAAAGGATATGTTTTGAATATCAGAAAATATAATGGATATCTTTTGGAGATTGAAACAGATTAGTCTATCGTTCAATTATTCAATAAAAAATACTATGAAAAAATTATTATTTATAACAATCATAAGTCTTTTTTTTAGCATTTCTTCCGTTGCTCAACAAACCAAAACCAATTTATCCTACAAAACTTCTGCTAAAGCGGACAGCCTTTTAAATGAGATTAAACTTGCTGAACATGATACTACAAAAATAATATTTTATCATACTATTGGATATGAATATGAATTTATCAATCAAGACACAGCATTATACTATTATAAGAAAGCATTATCGCTTGCACAAAAGGATCGTTCAAACAATGCCAAAGAAACAGCGGATATTTCTTTTTATCAAACTTTAGTAATAAGATCTTTACGATATATTGGTATTGTTCATCGTAATAAAGGAGAATATGAAAAAGCTATGGAATATTATAAAAAGGCCTTAGTTAATACTCTTGATTCAGTAAGCTGCCAGAATAAAGAATTGTGTAAAAGAGAAGCTGGTGGTATATATAACAGTATGGGCATAGTATTACGTACTAAGGGAGAATATTCCGAAGCACTTAAATACTACCAAAAAGCATTAAAAATATTTGAAGACCTCGATGATAAAGAAAATGTATCATTGTTTTATATAAATATAGGAGTTATACATTATTTTCAGGATAACTTTGATGAGGCACTTAATTACTACCAAAAAGCATTAGAGGTTAAAGAAGAATTAAATGATAAAAGAGGTATAGCTTTTTGTTGTACAAATATCGGGGCAATACTGTATTTAAAAAAAGATACTGAAAAAGCCTTGGAATATTATCACAAAGCACTGGAAATTAGTAAAGAACAAAAAGACAATCTAGTAATTTCAAAATGTTATGCTAATATTGGAAGTATTTACAGAGATAGCGAGAACTTTGCCAAAGCTTTGAAATATTATCAAAAATCATTAGATATCAAAGAACTATTAGGAGATAAAAGGGGAAAATCCTTAATTTTATTAAATATAGCAACTCTGTATAATGATATGGGAAAATTTTATAACGCTAAAGAGTATGGAGAGCAAAGTCTCGAAATTGCTGAAAAAATAAAATCTCTTCCACAAAAAAAAATTGCTTATCTGACATTATCAAATAGCCATAATGGCTTAAAACAATATTATAAAGCATTTGAATATTATAAACTTTATCATAAAGCTAATGATAGCCTGTTCAATGAAAAAAAGAATAAGCAGATAGTTGAAATGGAAACCAAATATCAGGCAGAGAAAAAACAACAGGAAATAGAAAAACAACAAATAATGCTTGAAAAAAAAGATTTAGAAGCTATGAAGCAAGAGGCAGTAGTAAGCAGGCAGCGTATACAGCGAAATGCTTTTATTGGAGGGTTTGCATTAATGCTTGTTCTTGCCTTTATTGTTTTCATAAGTTACAAGCAAAAGAAAAAGGCAAATATTTTGCTTGCTGAACAAAAATACGAGATAGAAGAAAAAAATGAAGAACTAAACCAACAAAACGAAGAAATTTTAACACAAAGAGATGAAATAGAAGCACAGCGCGATACTGTAACCAAACAAAAAGAACATATAGAAGAAATTCACAAAAACCTTACAGACAGTATTAACTATGCAGAACGCATACAACAGGCTGTTTTGCCGGGAAATAATTTTTTACTGGAAAATTTTCATGACCATTTTGTATTATTCATGCCGCATAGTGTAGTAAGTGGTGATTTTTACTGGGTTACTCGTGTAAATAAATGGTTGATCTTTACAGCAGCAGACTGCACTGGGCACGGTGTTCCCGGGGCTTTTATGAGTATGTTGGGTATTTCCTTTTTAAATGAGATAGTGCGTAAATCAGAAATAACACAGGCAAATGAAGTATTAAATGGATTAAGGAAAAATGTAATAGAAGCATTGCAACAAAAAGGTGTTATTGGGGAGCAAATAGATGGCCTTGATATCGCTTTTTGTGCCTTAAATACAGAAACCAATATATTGCAGTTTGCAGGAGCGAATAATCCCTTGTATATAATACGAAATGGTAATAATAATGGCAATATAAAGATGAGGCGTGTCTCGTCCCTACAACACGAATTAATTGAAATCAAAGCCGATTTATCTTCCGAAACAAGAACTTTATTTGAGGTAAAAGCAGACAAAATGCCCATATCTATTTATGCAAAAATGAGATCGTTTACAAACAATGAAATACAATTGCAAAAAGGTGATTCTCTATATATATTCTCTGATGGTTATGCAGATCAATTTGGTGGTGCAGGCCTTGCCTGCCAGCAGGCAGGAGGTAGAAAATTCAAATATAAAGCATTTAAAGAAATTCTGCTTGCAAATGCAGGAAAACCAATGTTAGAACAACAGGATATACTTGCTAAAACTTTTAAGGAATGGAAAGGAGATTTAAAGCAGATTGATGATGTAGTTGTACTTGGGATTAAAATATAAGGTTGAAAATGTTAGTAAAACATTACTATTTCTTTGTATAAATTGACGATGTTTGTATTGTCGGAATAAAAATTTGATTATTGAAAATTAAAACTTCCGGTTTAATAATAGCATCAAACAATAAAAAAATAGTATGAAAAAAGTATTATTTACAATAATCATAAGCCTTTTTTTTAGCATTTTCTCTATTTCTCAACAAACAAAAACGAATTTATCCTATAAAACTTCGGCAGAGGTGGACAGTTTATTAACAAAACTCAAAAAAGAAAAAGCAGACACCACAAAAATAAAATTATACCTGAAAATAGGAGATGAATTTGAATACAGTATCCCTGATACAGCACTTTATTATTACAACAAAGCACTTGAACTTTCGTGTAGGGCAAAAGACAAAGAATTTGAAGCTCAATGCATAGATTATATCGGGTATGTTTACAGAAATCAAGACAATTACGTAAAGGCAATAAAATGTTTTAAAAAATCTTTGAAAATTAAAGAAGAAATCGGTGATAAGAATGGTGTTTCGGCAAGCTACGTCAACATCGGGAATATTCACATAAATCAGTGCAATTATAATAAAGCTATAGAATATTACCAGAAATCCTTAAAAATTGTTGAACAGAATGGGAATCTTCAAAGAATTTCAATTTGTCTAAATAATATAGGCATTATATATCTGTATATGGAAAATTATGAACTCGCAATTGATTATTACAAAAAAGCTTTAGATATTTCAAAAAAGTTAAATGATATGGAAGGAATTTCATATGCTTTAAATAATATTGGAGGTATTTATATTAAACAATCAGATTTTATAAAAGCTCTTGACTATTATCAAAAAGCATTAAAAATCAATAAAGAAACTGACAATAAAAAAGGCATGTCCAGATGTTTGAATAATATTGGAATAATCAACAAAAATTTAGGCAAATATGAGCAAGCAGTTATAAATTACAAGGATGCTTTTAAGATAAATGAAGGAATAAAAGATAAAATAGGAATGTCTTCCTGTTTGATTAATTTAGGTAATTTATATCTCAAAATGGGCAATTACAACAAAGCCATTCAATCAGTTGAAAAAAGTCTTGTATTAGCAAAAGAAGTAGGAGCAAAAAATGAAATAAAAGACACATACAGCAGTTTGGCGGTCATTTATGCGGAAATTAAAGATTTTGAAAAAGCATACCATTATAATCAATTGTATTCAGATATCAAAGATACTATTTTTAATAAAGAAAGTAGCAAGCAATTACATGAAATGGAAGCAAAATATCAGACGGAAAAAAAACAACAGGAAATAGAAAAACAACAGATAATACTTGAGAAAAAAGATGCAGAAATAAAAATGCAGGAAGCAAAAACAAGCAGGCAAAAAATTCAGCGTAATGCTTTTATTGGAGGATTTGCATTAATGCTTGTTCTTGCATTTATTGTTTTCATAAGTTACAGGCAAAAGAAGAAAGCAAATATTTTGCTTGCTGAACAAAAATACGAGATAGAGGAAAAAAATGAAGAATTAAACCAACAAAACGAAGAAATTTTAACACAAAGAGATGAAATTGAATCACATCGTGATATTGTAATCAAACAAAAAGAACATATAGAAGAAATACACAAAAACCTTACAGACAGTATTAACTATGCAGAACGCATACAACAGGCTGTTTTGCCGGGAAATAAATTTTTATTGGAAAATTTTCATGACCATTTTGTATTATTCATGCCGCACAGTGTAGTAAGTGGTGATTTTTACTGGGTTACTCGTGTAAACAAATGGTTAATTTTTACTGCAGCAGACTGCACAGGTCACGGTGTTCCCGGTGCTTTTATGAGTATGCTGGGTATTTCTTTTTTAAATGAGATTGTGCGCAAATCGGAAATAACACAGGCAAATGAAGTATTAAATGAGTTAAGGAGAGATGTAATAGGAGCATTGCAACAAAAAGGTATTGACGAGGGACAAAGAGATGGACTTGATATCGCTTTTTGTGTCTTAAATACTGAAACCAATATGTTGCAGTTTGCAGGGGCAAATAATCCCTTGTATATAATACGAAATGGGAATAATAATGGTAATGTAAAGACGTTGCATCCCAAGATGTCGGGACAAGTTGCAACGACTCTACAACACGAATTAACAGAAATTAAAGCCGATTTATCTGCCGAAACAAGAACTTTATTTGAAGTGAAGTCAGACAAAATGCCAATATCAATTTATGCAAAAATGGGATCATTTACAAATAATGAAATACAATTGCAAAAAGGTGATTCTTTATATATATTCTCTGATGGCTATGCAGATCAATTTGGTGGTGCAAAAGGTAGAAAATTCAGATATAAACCTTTTAAAGAAATGTTACTTGCAAATGCAGGAAAACCAATGTTAGAACAACGGGATATACTTGCTCAAACTTTTGAGGAATGGAAAGGAGATTTAAAACAAATTGATGATGTGGTGGTTTTGGGTATTAAAATATAAGAGCATTATATAAATTTGAAGAAAACTACCTAAATTATGAAAATACAGGAAAAACTCAGCGATGTATTGAAGTTTATAAAAAGTAAAGATTTCCTACAGGGTTTCCTTGTTGGGTTATTGGTGATAGCAGGGACTTTTCCCATAGATCAAACACTTAGTATAAAAGGGGTTGATGGTCCGTTGGTTTGGGCTTTTAATTACCTGTTCAGCGAGGGAATGGAATTAGGCAAAAACATTGTTTTTCCACATGGGCCGTTGGCATTCCTAATGTATCCTATGTCTGGTAATATGTTCATTGCGGCTATTATTGGCTCCCTCTTAAAATTATTGCTGTGTTTTAATATAGCTCGTTTGTTAAATTGTAATGAAAAACTAAAGTGGATTTTGACTTTTATTTTAGCTGTCACTATTTCAGTTTTATCAGAGTTCAACCATTTGATTATTGCCAATGTTATACTTTCATATACTACATATTACGATACTAAAAAAACGGTACACAAACTGATTGCTTTTGGTTTAACAGCTTTTGCCTTTTATATAAAATCCTATGTGGCAATAGTTACAGGAACAATCACATTTTCTTTTATTATATATTATTTTCTGGCAGAAAGAAAATTTAAAACAAGTATAATTGATTCTTTAACAATTGTGGGAGGACTTGGTCTTACTTGGCTTATTATGTACGGTAGTTATACAGGTTTCCTCAGGTATTTCTATGGAATATTTCAATTGGCACAGGATAATTCTGCAGCTGCAGCATTGCATCCTGATAATAACTGGTGGCTACTGATCTTATTTTTATTAATGGTAATCATGTTGCCATTTATTGCAATAACAAAAAAGTCAGTGTTCTATGGTTCCCTTATGCTTTTGGCACATTTTGCTGCATGGAAACATGGTATGGCACGTGAAGATGCTACGCATATGAAAAGTTACCTTGCTTTTGTAATCATCAGCTTGCTTATTTACCTGTTTTATGAAAAAAAGCATATGTTCAGAAGCCTGATAATAGGAGTATTGGCAATTTTTTTATTCGTTGTTAATATGAAACAATCAAATAATTATCCTCCTTTGATTTACGAATCTTTCAAGATTAATAATTTTACAGATTTACTTTTTGATATAAATAGCATTAAAGTAAAAGAGAACAAACAAATAAACCTTGAGGCAGAAAAATATTTATTGCCTGATGGCATTAGAAAACAAATAGGAAATGCAAGTGTAGATATTTATCCCTGGAATTATTTTATAATTGCAATAAATAATTTAAACTGGCAGCCACGACCTGTTATTCAGAGTTATGCTGCATATTCATCATGGTTAGATAAACAAAATTCACAGCACTTCAATTCGGAAAAAGCCCCAGAATTTTTAATCTGGGAGCTTAATAAGGTGGTTCTTGATACTATAAATGGTGGGGATATGGTGAGCATAGACCAGCGTTACTTACTAAATGATGAACCCCAATGCATGATACAACTACTTTCATCTTATAAGCAGGTTTATTTTGGTGAAAATTTAATTGTTTTCCGCAAAAAAACAATAAAAAGCAAACCAGTAGCCACTTTATTAATAACAGATAAAACACAATGGAATAGGTGGATAGATGTACCTGAGACTATAAATGGTATACTTCGTGCAAAATTTAAATATAATAGGAGTTTTAAGCAAAAATTTAAAAGCTTTTTATATAAAGACGAACAGTTTTGGATACACTTAAAACTAAATAATGGCATTATTCACAAATATCGTATTGTCCCAAAGAATGCTTTAGATGGCTTGTGGGTGTATCCTTATATTTCTAAACCTGGAAATATTGAAGATGCTTTAATCGTTGAAAAAGTTTTATTTAAGTCATCTAATGTAGATATTATGAATGAAGGAATTGAAGTTGAGTGGGAACTTATAAAATTTGAAAACGAACCAGAACTTGCTAAACAGTTTTTTGACCCATTGCCTGAGGGAAGGGATAGCTTATTACTTTATTCTAAAAATGGTTTTGAACAAAGTCCAATTGATTTTTGGAATGAATTGTCTAATGATAAAGTATTGTCAGGTGATGCTTTTCAAGGAGAAAAACTACATCTTATAAATGCTGGAGCCTTTTCGGCAACTTTTATATATAAGTTGGATAATCTGCCATTTGATAAGTTAAAAATACTTAGCGAATGCTGGGTAAAATGCCCTGATTATAATTTGACAAAAGATGTGTATCTTGTAATCTCTGTTGAGGACAGTACTGAAGAAAATCTGATGTATGAACCCCTAGTTATTGATAAGCGAGTTAATGATAAAATGCAATGGAATCATATTCTGAACTACGTTACTTACAAACACAGCTTAGGTAACTGCATATTAAAAATATATATATGGAATAATTCAGAACAACAAATTATGGTTGATGATATTAGCATCAGCATATTTGGGGTAAAAAGTGATCAATAAACGGATCATAATAACATTAGGGTGGATTAAAAAATATTTCCTATCTTTATTCTATGGAACTAGAATCATTATTACACTACTTATTACCAAGAGAGTTATTTGAATACTTTGACTTCAAGGAA
>Ga0307990_1001986_pt1 | contig 16747 bp, 20 predicted proteins | sample EllFjometagen129_FD_203168 | JGI IMG/M metagenome (GOLD analysis project Ga0307990, IMG submission 203168) | Marine microbial communities from Ellis Fjord, Antarctic Ocean - #129 | ecosystem: Environmental > Aquatic > Marine > Unclassified | place: Southern Ocean | collected 2014-10-08
AAAAATTAATGAAAAAATTTGGTAAGAAAAAAATGATGAGATTTTAAAAATATCTTTTAGAGTATATAAATCATTAAAAAAAACATTAATTTTAAGAAAAGATGGATTTAAACAAAATAGTTTTAAGGGGTATAACCACATTTAAAGATGCAGCAAGTTTAAGAGCAGAATTAAATAATTTGCCTGTATCTTACGAACCTTTTCCTGATTTAAAAAAAGAACAAAAAACAGGAGTACTTTTGTTTAAAAATGAAATAATTTTAACTCCCATGATTGGAGAAAATAAATTTTACAATGGAAGAATAAATTTCCCTGAATGTTCAGGAGGAACATCTTTTTGTTCACCTGAAACTCAAGAGATAATAAAAGATATTGAATTTGAATATAATAAAAGAAAATTTGTTTTATACAGAACAGAAAGAAAAATATCACTCTCCTTAAATTCTAAACTATTTAAAGAAAAATTATATCAAAATTTATTCCATTCTGCTATATGAGCTTCTCTTGCCTCAATTATTGCCTTTTTCAAAAATTCACACATCTCTTTATCATATCCAGAATTTTTCTTTTGTTTTCTTTCTTGAATATCCTCTTGAATTTTTATTAAATCAGAATTAGATATTATAGAATAATCTCGTATCTTAATTAAATCTCCAGATTTCTCTAAAGAATCTTTTTCTACAATTTCATAATATACCTGCCCCATTGGTGAATCAGACACTAAATTTCCAATTGTTCTCCCAGGATATTTATTTTCAACAAATTCTTTTATTTCTAATCTTTTTCCAATTGCCTCTGAAATACCTCTAAAATGATTCTGAATTAGTTTATCTTCTTTCATAGAACCGGTTATAATAGTAGCAGTATTGTTAAACTGATATCTTTGCTCATCATTAACTTGTTTTTGTTCGTTATTCAATTCATTATAATCTTCTGCAGAATATGAAAATAATTTTGCATTTTGCTCTAATTTTTCAAGCGTGTTTAAATTCATAAATTCACTCTTACGAAAGATTAAAACATAATATTTAATGTCTCCAAAACTATTATAAATATCATAAGAACCTATACACATCCACTCAAATTCAGGATAATATTTAGGAATATAATTCTCTCCAACAGATTTTGCTAATTCCAATGAAACAAGGGTTTCTCTAAGTTCTTTTATCTCGCAATTACTTGTTCCAATAATATCTCCATTATTTAAATTAACAAAAAACAATATCCCTCCTGCAAGGATAATTAAAATTAAAATTGCTAAAATCCAAATTAATATAGAACCTTGTTTATTCATATTTGAAAAATAAATAAAAGTTTAAAAAACTATTCATCTTCTCTCTAAGATATTCTTAAGTTCTTCTTTAACCTCTTCAAAAACATCTTTCCAATTTCCAGATTTTTTTTGTCTAAATAATCTCATGCTTGGATACCAAGGACAATCATCTCTTTTAAAAAACCAACGCCAATCTGGAATAAAAGGTAACAAAATCCAAACAGGTTTATTCATTGCACCAGCTAAATGAGCAACTGAAGTGTCTACAGAAATAATCAAATCTAAATTTTCAATAATAGCAGCTGTATCAGAAAAATCCCTAATATTTTCAGAAAAATCTATTAATTTAAAATCATCTAATTTCTCAGGGTTTTTTTCTTTTTGTAATGAATATATCTCAACTTCAGGAAATTCCTTTAAAAATTTAAATTCTTTAAAATTTATTGATCTATTCTTATCATTAGAATGTTTTGAATTTCCAGCCCAAACAATCCCAATTTTAAATTTATCTGTATTAAGTTTTAGTTTAAATTTTTCTACAAGATTAATATCTGCTTTTAAATAAGGAACTTTATTAGGAATCTTGTTTAAATTTGTTTTAAATATTTTTGGAATACTCATAAGATGAATATAAAAATCAAAATTCTGGGAAGAATTATCTTGTTTTTCTATAATCTCATCAATTTTAAAATTATTTTCAAATAAAGTTTTAAGCTCTTTTTTACACTCTAAAATAATATATCCTTTTTTTTCTTTAATAAAAGGCAAATATCTTATGAACTGAATATTATCCCCAAAACCCTGCTCTAAAATAACTAAAATTTTCTTATTTTTTAACAAAGAGCCATCCCACTGAGGTTTATTAAAAATCCTTGAATCAGTGGGGCTTTTTTTCTTAAATCTGCAATCATAATCTTCCCATCCAATTTCAAATTCCCCTAAAAGAAGTAAAACAAGGCTTCTATTCCAACGAGCATCATAAAAATCTTTATCAAATTAAATTGCCTTATCATAATACTCAAGAGCTTTTCCAAACTCCCCTTTATTCTTAAAGTAAATTCCAAGATTATAATAAACAAAATGAGTATTTTTGTATAAAGGATTAATCTCTAAAACTTTTTTAAAATTTTTTACAGCTTTTTCTTCATTATTCAATGCATCATAAGACATTGCTAGATTATAATGACAAATAGCACTACCAGAATTTATTCTAATAGCCTTTGTTATTTTCTTAACTGCTTCTTCATATCTACCTAATTGATAATCAATTGCTCCCAATAAATTCAATGCATTAAAATTATCTGGCTCTTTCTCTAAAATTTCTTTATAAAGAATTTCAGCACTATCTAATTCCCCCTCATTATGTTTTTTAGCAGCTAAATTTAAAAGTTGATTAATAATTAATTTATCCTCCACCATATAAACTCAAAGAATTTAAATAGTTTATAATAATTTCCATAAAATGACAAAGATAATCGCTCAGGGAGCAGAAGCAATCATCATAAAAAATAAAGAGATAATTACAAAGGATAGAATAAAAAAATCTTATAGAATCCTTGAGATAGATAATAAATTACGAAAAAGAAGAACTCGTTCTGAAACAAAAATTCTTGAAAAAGCATCTAAAATAATAAACTGCCCACAACCAATAATCACAAAAAATAATGATTCAAAAATAAAAATGCCTTTTATACAAGGGAAAAAGCTTTCAGATCATTTAAATGATTTTTCATTAAAAAAACAAAAGCAAATTTTGGAACAAATAGGAGAAGATGTTTCAAAATTACATGAGGAAAATATCATTCATGGGGATTTAACAACAAGCAATATGATTTTAAAAAATAATACAATTTTTTTCATAGATTTTGGACTAGGTTTTCAAAACGGAAAATATGAAGACAAGGCAGTAGATATACATCTATTAAAACAAGCTCTTGAAGCAAAACATTTTGAAAACTGGGAGATTTTATTTAATAAATTCTTAAAAGGTTATACAAAATCAGAAAATTCAAAAATTGTTCTTGAAAGATTAAAAACTGTTGAAAAAAGAGGGAGATACAAGAAATAATTACTTCTTTTTAACACCTTCAAAAGCCCTTAATATTTCTAATGGAACTCCTAATACAACGGTATTACTTTGGTCACTACTTAAATCATTAAGAGTCTGTAATGTTCTAAGATGCAATGCTCCTGGAGCACTTGCTAAAGTTTTTGCAGCTTTTGCCATATTATCTGCTGCAATTACCTCTCCCTCTGCTTTAATTATAACTGCTCTTTTCTCTCTTTCTGCTTCTGCTTGTTTTCCAATAACTCTCTTCATCTCTTGAGCAAGGGTAATATCTTTTAATTCAACACTATTAACTTTTATCCCCCAAGGATCAGTCTCTTTATCAACAATTCTTCTTATTTTCTCACTAACCTCATCACGTTTACTTAATAATTCATCTAACTCAACTTCTCCAATAATATTTCTCATTGTTGTTTGAGCTAATTGAGAAATCGCGAAATTAAACTTCTCTACTTCAATAATTGTTTTTTTAGCATCAATTACCTTATAATAAATAACAGCATTTATCCCAACAGTAATATTATCTTTTGTAATAGATTCTTGATCAGGAACATCTGCAACTTTGACTCTAATATCCACTCTTTGCCAAGATTGAATAATGGGTATAACCAATTTTAATCCAGGATTCATCACCCCAGCAAATTTTCCTAATGTAAATTTAACTCCTCTTTCATATTCTTTAACAATTTTCAACCCTGTTAAAATAAAAAAAGCAACTACTCCAAAAATATAAATCCATACCATTATATTACAAGAACAAATTATTTTATAAATGTTGCTGAATAGCCTTCTCAATAAATAAGACTAAAAAAAACCTTTATAGCAAATCTAATATTTTATTATATTCCTTATATTTATAAATCATTAAATTTCATTAATGTCCTGAAGTAACAATTCAAATTTATCATAACCTGCTTCTGAATTAAAATGCCCTGCACCTTCTATTAATTTAATATCCACATCTAATTTATTACCTAAATCTTTTGATTTTTCTAATGGAACATAAGGATCATTATTTGAATGATAGATATAGAATTTATTACAATTATTCTTTATTTTTTCCCAATCAAACTCCTTTGTTGTAAATGTTTTATTTATCCTATCAAATTCGGAATTATTTATATTCCCAAAAAAACCTGCTATAAAAAAACATGCTTTTACCTTAACAGCAATCTGTTCTAATATTGACAATATAAATGAAGGACCTAAACTATGACCTATGAAAATTGTTTCTTCATCTATTTTATTAAAATACTCATTAAAAACTTCCATCCAATTATTTAAATTCTGATTTATTGGTGTTGGAAATTTTGGAATATGAACAATTTGACCCCTCTCTTCTAATTTTAATTTCAACCAGGGAAACCAATTTTCATTAGGATTTCCATATGAACCATGAATTATAAAAAATTTCATTTAAATTTTCTCCTTAAATAAACTAATTCCATAGCCCCACCAGGATGTAGGCAAGAATTGTCCCAATTATGTGGAACTTAAATTCTTATTATAGTGCCTCCCTTTTTCATTTCTTCCTTGGTCCATTCTTTAAACATAGGTATAGCTTCCCTTTTTAACTTTTCTTTTTCTAATCCTATACGCTTGATTTCCATATTCAAATCCTTGAGAATTTCTTTTTTCTTTGGGTGTTCAATTACTTGCACTTTTTTCTTATATCCTCTTATCTTCTCAATTTGGCATTCCAATCCAAAAATTTGGCTTTCTAGAATAACTTTGTTTATTCTTTTTACTTTTCTCTTTGATTTGTCGCTATTTTTCTCACTAGTATCTAATTTTCTGTTAAAAAAAGGAAGAGGGTGTCTTTCTCTGAAATGTCGAATATATTCCTTATCGATTTCTTGTTTGCTGGGTTGCTTGTTTTTTTCATATACCTCTAAATGTTTTGGGTTAAATGTAGCAAAAACAATATTTTTTAATTCTTGTTGAGAATAATAGTTTTCAAGGAAGGTGTATTTTGCTGGGAGAAAATACATTGTTTGTCCATCTTTAGGGACAAATTCTTTCATTAGAAATTCTGGGAGAGATTTTATTCCACAAGTCCCTGTTTCTCCTCCAAACTTTGCAATTTTTTTGAAAACCTTTTTATTATAGCCTTCTTTTTCTACTGCAGGCAACTTGTCTTTATCATAGATTTTTTCAATATGAATTACCTTTCCATCTAATCCCCAGAAGCCCATTAAATCTCCAGAGGCCCACTTGCTGTCATTTAGAATGCCCTTTGGAATTGTAAATAATCCATATTTGCCCCTTATCCTAAATTTACTTGAGTTTGTATACATAATATAACTACAATGTAACTCTTTTTAAAAGTTGCTATTTTGTATACTTTAGGGATACTGCTATAGATTAGCTTAAAATCATCAGATTATCTTATTTTGATTCCCTTTTGTTTAACATAAACTATTTTCCCTTCTTTTTCGAATCGCCTCAATAAGGAACGACATTCTTCTTTACTAATACTGAAATGAGTGCATATTCTAGTAAAGATTTGCCTGTAGGATATTGTGTCATATTTGCCTTGCTTACATTTTTTTAAAATAGAAAATGCTTTTTCATTTAAGTCATAATGCTCCCCTAACCTAATTCTAACGTACTCGGCCATAGGGATTCCAAGCCTTTTAGATTCTACAGAAATCTGTTCATGCATATCTGTATGTAAGGAAATATGCAAATGACTATTTTTTCCATTGCTTACTCTTGAATACATTATTCCAATAACCTATAACCTCCTCTATCTCTTCTGAAAATTCAGAGTTATTTTTTATTTCTTTATAAATTTTCCTTAACTTTTCTTCTTCTTTTTGCTCTGTGCTAATACCATGAATGAGACCAAATAAGAAAAACATTCTTTTGCTATAATTAACTATTTGCTCAGTAAGCTCTAAAGTGCTTGATTCTCTTTTTGTTCCACACATACTACAAAACTTGGAGTCTTGCAAAAGTTCATTATTACATTTTCTGCATTTCATAGAAAATCTGAAAAACGGGATGTTGAAAATATTTGTGTGGTTGAAAACTGATTATTATAAACTCTCCAACCAGAGTTCGTTGATGCGTATGTGCTGTTAATATCAAAGAGAAAATTCGTCCAACCGGAGGATAATGGGAATAAAACTTGTGCCTATTCTTAATTGCCCCTACTTCATAGCTTTTATGAATTTTTCTTTTAGTTTTGCTATATCTTCAATTTTTTCAACATGTATTTTTTTATCGCACTGATCTATGGGCTCCTTTCCTAGCGCCACAAAAAAGACCCTGTACCCCATGCTCTTTGCTAGCATTACTTGTTTCTTTTCGCTAATGGCTTTGGCGTTTTTTGAGCAAAGAATGACTATTTTTTCTTTTTCTAAAATAAAATCAAATTCTGTTTCTCGCTTATTTTCATTAGTGTTCCCAAGGTCCCTATGTTTGTAAATATCCACGCTATGAAGGAATTTTTTCCCCAGGTTGTCTAAAACCGAATAGCAAAAATATTCTAAGAAATAAGGAGGCATATATTTCCAGTTAGTTTTAACTCTAGAGTCTTCGATATAATAAAGACTAATATATTCGGATTGACTATGCGGGCAGTCCTTATGATCAGCCTTATGAACTAAAGACAGACTTTTGTCCCCACATTCTTTACAGAAAAACATTTGTTGGGGCAATTTTTTTAGTATACCGGCCTTCTTTAGTTCATTAAAACTATTATTTTTAAAAAAAAAGAGAGAATTCCCCCTAATTCTACCAAATAAAATGGATAGCGGATGCCCATTCATGATGTCTTGCAATGACATAGAAATCCTGGTTCCATCTGAAGGATCTATGAAGACCTCTCTTTCAAGGGAGTCTATCCTCCTGAGTTCTTCGGCTTTAATGTGGGACTTAGCTTCTTTCTCTTCTTCTGAGGGCCCTGAAGAAATTCTGGGAAATAATTTATGGTAATCTGTAAGGAGCATTTTTGCTAAATTGGGTGAATTCGAGATTATTTTTCCGATAACTATTAGGCTGTTTGGAGTATTGACCTTGGGCCTGCCCCAATACTTTCCTTTCTCTAGCCAAAAATCACTCCGCCCCATATTGCCGATTTACCAACCAAAATAACCCTTAGATGTTTGAACGAGATTATTTAATGAGGTTTCTTTGGGGTATTTTTTTATAAATTTAATTAATGCTACCCTCTCTTTACCAATCTCTTTTCCTAATAATACTAAATTTTTTTTACCAAGTGGAGTCAAGGAATAATTGTAACTTCCCCCCTCTAGGGCTTCGTTTATCATTCCTAGATTTACAAGATTTTCTGTTACATCCCTAAGCTCGAATGAGTAGGGGCCGTATAAATATCTCTGGAATTCAAATGAAAATGGATAATTAATTTCTGGGTCTAGTTTTCCGATGCAGATTATTTTTTGTAATCTTTTTCTGCATCTGACGCTTTCTAATTTTGATATAAGATATAGAATTCCAAACACATCCTTCTTATTCATATAATATTATTATTATCTTAATTTAAATAATCTTCTATTCAACTGATTGAAACTTTAAATTTTTTTAAAAATATCCAACCGATAGTAGTGTGGGAGTTTTATTATTTGATTACTCCCCTTTCTTTGTCATCAACGGGAATCCCAATCATGCCCTTCATTAATTCTTCTCCTAAAAATATTCTTCTTTGATAAACTTCTAAAAGGCCTTCAATCCACTTAAAAATAAAATAAAATTCTGTCTTAGCAATATGTATATTTCTCCATTTTTTATTTATCCCGAAATACCTGTCATAAATCTTCTTATTACTAAACTCTGCATATTGCGAATGATATTTTATTGAGACATGAGCAAAAATAGCTCTTAAAGAAAAAAATCTTGTCATGTGGTCTTTAATATTTTCTTTTTCCTCTTCACTTACTTTTTCAAAGACCTTTTCTATATTAAATATGAATGCTGATATTAAGGACTTGTATTTTATTCCTCCAATTTCATTTTCATCCTTAGAACCTGTATAGAAATCAAGCTTCTTCTTTTCTTCATTAACTACAAAAATATCTCCTCCTGTCTTTAGGAGAAAGTCTTTTATCTTATCTTCAATGATTACTGAATGTTCTATGACTTCTCCCCGCTCTTTTACAATGATTTCATATTTCTTTTCTAAGGATACGTCTTTTTTCATCCCATTCTCCTCAGCTCACAAAGATTATCGCAGTATGGAATATCAATGCTGAAGAAATAGCTAAGACTTAAGCCGACTGTTATCGCAAGGATGATTAGAATGATTAGTTTTTTCATTTCCATTTTCTTAGGTAATTAATTAAGGGTATTAAAAAAATAAGAGCTATACCAATGCTAATCCAAAAGAGAGGGGTGTTGACTTCAGATATAATTGCAATATAACCTACAATACTAATAATAACTAAGGAAATAACAATAAAGGAATAAAAATAAATATCTGGTGGAGAATTTTTTCTCTTATCTAGAGTTCTTATTTTCTCCATAAAACACTCAATAAATCAAACCTTAAAAACTTTTAGAACATTCCAACCGGCCACGACCCCATTCATGCATATTAAGGGGATGTCGTTTTTTGTTTGCTTTATGTTAATTGGTGGGTTTTGTTTTTAAGTTTTGTCGGTCTACTTTGGGGTGACGGAATAAAGTTTCCCTAATGTTTTTACTTAGGGTTATTTAACTATTTTTAAAAAAAGTAAAATAATTTTGGGAGAAATCTTAGCGCAGCATTGCCTTGAGTGTTTTTCGATTCATAATCATTCTAATTATAACAACTACCACAAGCATAACTCCAAACCAAACATGTAAATGAACAAATATTGAAAATTTTGGCTCGGTTCCTTTAAGGTAGCTTACGAACAAAGGAATTGTTGTTAGCACTATCATGATAAATGATAAAACTGTTGTCCATAATAATATTTTACGCATTTTTTTTACCCTTAACAACTTGTCCATCTTTTAAATAAATAACCCTATCAACATATTTTTTATGAAAATCTTCATGAGTAACCATAACAATTGTTTGTCCATATTTCCTATTTAATTCTTGAAATAACTCTAAAATTTGAATAGATGATGTACTATCTAGGTTCGCAGTAGGTTCATCTGCAAAAAGTATTTTTGGTTTATTAACAAGTGCCCTTGCAATAGCAACCCTTTGTTGTTGCCCCCCTGATAATTCTTTTTGAAAGTGGTCCATTCTGTCTCCTAGCCCTACTTTTTCTAAAACTTCTTTTGCAGAAGAAATACAGTCTTGTTTGTTTTTTCCAATCATTAGAAGCGGGAGGTATACGTTCTCTAATGCGGTCAATTCTCCGAGAATTGCATATTCTTGAAATACATACCCTAACTTATTTAATCTAAAAAGTGTTTTTTGCTTTTCGGACAGTTCTAAAACGTCTATGTTATCAATAATAATGCTTCCACTAGTGGGAGTGTCCAGCAATCCAACTTGATGTAAGAAAGTAGATTTTCCAGAACCACTAAACCCCATTAGTGTTACAAATTCTCCTTTTTTTATGTCGATGGATACTCCGTCTAAAGCTTTAACTTTAAGGGTCCCCATATCATAAATTTTCTTTAATTTCTTTACCTTAATCATTTTATTTTATCCCCATATTGATTTTAATATACTTTGTCTAGCAGTTTGCCAAGACGGTAAGAATCCTCCTATAATTGAAATCAGAAGTAAACTTATTGAACTTTTAGCAATGAGTGAAAATGTAATGATTGGAGAGACTTCCCCCATTGGAAAAGCTATAGGATTTTGAGTAAAAAGATAAGCTAGAAACCACAATAAGAAAGATCCAAAAAATATTCCTGCAACACAATAAAATAATGCTTGAAAAAGGTATGAAAAAACAATGACATTCTGACCAATTCCAATCGCCTTCAAAATACCTATCTGTCTTCTATTATGAACAGTATTGATATATACAATTACTAAGATTATCACTACTGCAATAATTAAACTGACTACTGTAGTTATCATAGTAAGAAGATTAAATGTTCCAGTAATTGAACCTATAACTCCACCAATCTTCTCTTGCCAAGTCTTTATATCCTCACTTATTCCAAGTCCAATAAACTTTTTACGAAATTCTTCTTCTGTGCCTATATCGGAAAGTTTAACTAAAATTAGAGAGGCTTTATCTTCCATTCCCAAAACAGATTCCATTCCTTTTTCACTAATAAATGCCAAGCTGTCTGTTCCCATTTTACTTACTCCAAAAATTCCTTTAACCCGATAATCTTTTATGATTCCATTGCTAAATGTTACTGTGATTGTGTCTCCCACCTTTGCCCCTTTTAATGAGGGCTGTTCTTCTTCGACATCTTTTTCTCCTGCTAAATCTCTTCCTAAAAGTATTTCTCCCATGTCAGAATCACTTAAATATTCTCCCGAAATTATACCCTTATGTATTTTTGAAACAAGCATTTCGTCCGACGGAACCATTGAATAAAGGGTTCCTCCTAAAAAATTATCTTCATAAGAAAATGTTGCACCAGTAGCATAACGGGGGGCGGTCCCAATAACTCCAGATAATCTATTTATATTTTTTTGAATATTGCTTACACTATTGATGTAGACATCATTTTCTTTTGGTTCTATTAATATATTACCATATAAATTATCTCGAGATTCTTCTTCAATTGATTCTTGCAACCCATTTACGACCGAGGGTAGAAAAATTAAATTTACCAAAACAAACGAAATGATTGATACTGTTAAAATTGTAGTTCCAATATTTGTTCTTTTGATAGACCTATATGCTAAGAAAAATGAAACCTTTAACATATTTAGAAAACCCGCATCAGGAGACGTCATTATTTTTTTTCCTTTTTATTTAATGCTTTCTTGGATTTAAAATAATAAATTATTCCTCCGACCAAAGAGACTAGGACAATTATAATTATAATTGTCAAAACATTACTTCGAGTGTTTTCTTTAATATTCAACTCAAGAGATTCGGTAAACTCTTTGGATCCGAAATCATCTTTGTAGGTTACAATTAAATCGTAATTTACAACTCCACTTTTATCTGGAACTAATGTGAAAACCGCAGAACTATCATCTCCAGATTCTAACTCTCCTAAAAAGGATTCTTTAATTCCAAAAAATGGTATATCTACCTTTGCCTTAACCGAGTTTGCATCGCCTCTCCCAAAATTTTCTAATCTAATAGTTAGCGTAACCTCGTCTCCAGCTTTTGGAAGTATGGGTTCTGTCTTTACGTAAGCTATGTTCAAATCTGATTCCTGACTTGTAACTGTAACCGAGAAATTTCCTTCTTTTTCAATTGAAAGCTCTTTGTTTCCATAAGAAAGTTTGTATTCAAAAACATATTCTCCAGGAGAAGATTCATCTGTAACATATAGGTGATATATATTAAATCTATCACTATTCGCATATCCAAAAGGTTTCTTAAAATCAATAACTAATGGCTCTTTTATGATTATATCGTTGCTAAATCTTGTTATTTCAAAACGAACATTTTCAGGAAGTTCACTCCCGCAATTATCTAATTGTATTCCAACGGTAACCTCTTCTCCTATTTCTACAGAGGATGGAGTTATATCTGTAACTTGAAAATCTACGCACATGGTATCTGCAAATGCATGAACACCTGAAGTGAGAAGGAGTATAGCCAATATTCCCAAAATGCCGATCATCAATTTTCTTTCATTCATTTTTATTACCAAAGTTTTATATATTAAAACAACCTAATAGTTGTATTGTAATTAAATATAATAAAGAGAGTATTTAAGACTTATACCCTTAATACAACTTATAAATAGTTTAAATAATGAAAATTAGGGAATTGCTTCGTGATTTGAAATTGAACAAGTATGAGTCTATTGCTTATGAAATTATATTAAAAAGAGGTGTAGTCGAGGCTAGTATTATATCTAAAGAGGGAGATATCCCATTTGGGAAAATATATGAATCTCTTGGAAGCCTATCTACAAAAGGATTAATTGAAGTACAAAACACAAGACCTAAAAAGTATAAAATAAGGAATCCAAAAACAACTTTTAGGGACATTCTTAATAAAAAACAACTAGAATCTGAAGAAGAATTAAAAAATTTAAAAGATACTTTGCTTCAAATTGAGAATGAAATAAGTAAGATAAGTGTTCAGGAGCATAAAGAAAAAACTTTTTGGATTACTGCAATAGGTAAGGAAATTGACGAAATGATGGGAAGTATTTTTAGTGAGGCTAAAAATGAAATTTTTATGATCCCCTATATTATTAATAAAAGTGATCAAACAAAATCCGCATTATTAAATATTCCAAGATTTGTAAAAGAAATTAATAAAACTGTAGGAAGAGGGGTAAAAATCAAAGTAATTCTTCCTGAAAAGTTTGCACAAGTTCAAATAAAAATTCTTAAGAAAATGAGATTTTTTGATAAAATTATAAAAAACGTAGAAATAAGAATACTCGGAGAATTATTTCCAGAACCTTTTACTGTGATTGATACAGATAAGATTGTCTTGAGAGTAAACGATCCTATTAATAAAAATAAAATTCTTGCAATGATTAAAATTATAGATAATGAATTGTCTAAGAGCTTAAAAGAAAAGTTTAATGAAATGTGGAAAATTGCAAAACCGATTAAAGAAAATTAATTTTGATTGATATTTTTATGTAATCGGGTTATCCTCAAGTGATGTCATTTTTGTTTGTTTTATACTAATTGGTGAGTTTTATTTCTAAATGTTGTCGACCACTAGATGGTGATGGAATTAAATATTTTTAAGAGGTTAAATGGCTGAAGGGCTTTCCTTAATTTGTAACATCTTTCTTATTAGTTTTTTTCTTAGCCTTTTTTTTATCTGATTTTTCTTTAGACCTAAGAACAAAAAGTAATGCTGAGCAAATTAAAATTATAAAGATACTTGAGATTGTTACGGAGTTCTTGATATTTGTTCCAATTGCAGCTCCAGTTATTGGTGCAAAACCTCGTTCATTCGAACTTGATTCAGCCCCAGGAATTTCAGTGGTTGTATTAACTTCAGCTGTCAAGTTATTAGTACTATTTGTTTCATTAATTACAACCGCAGGGGCTCCTCCGCCTCCACCACCGCCTCCTCCGCCTCCACCACCAGCTGGAGGACTAACTGGGCAGGCACCCGCATCAGCAGGACAAGAAGAGCAAATTTTCCCCAACACAATCCAGCATCTATACCCAACATTCTCTCCTTCGGCAAATCATCATTTAATATTCCGTCCTGAGTATAAAGCAAATGAGAAGCAAAGGGAAGCTCCCCTCTCATAAAACAATCTCTCATGCACTTTCTAGCATACTTCAAATTTTTTTCAATATCTCCAGCAAATGGACTTTCTAATATAACCAGCACTTCACTCATCTTTAATCACTTCTCCCAATGTCTTCACAATCTCCACCTCAGCCCAAGTATCAAGCTCGCAATATTTTTCTAATGCCCGCATTACTTTATCTCTGTCTTCCTCATCAACATCTCCATAAGTAACCCTCTCATACTCCAAGCTGGCCGACATTCCATTCCCGATATCTAGATCGTCATACTTCAAGTCTGTCAAAACTGGCAAAACATATTTGATTGAAGTAGAACCCTTTTGTTTGGGGTCATAAAAAGAAAAGTCCTTGAAGACATCCCAAAGATCTTTAACTCTATGAAAAATATTCTCATCATACCATTCTCTAAACTCTGGCAAGGCATCACACCCTTCATTCATCACACCCTTCTCAAACCCCTGATTGTAGACTAAAATGCTCCCAGCGTCGCCCAAACCGTCCCTAAGGGCCTGCATAAACTTAGGTCGAGGATCACTTACTCCTTTTGCTAAAAATGATATATGCTCGCATTCTCCGCCTTCTTCTTTCTGAACATGTAGGGAAAACTGAAACGGAATCCTTTGATATGGTTTCATCCCATCAAACTTAGGAATCGCCGGATTAATCGTCTCAAAATCCAAATAATAAATTGGATATTTTAACCCACCTAGAAAATTCTTAATAGCTGGCTTGTCAATATGGGTCCCACCATCGAAAGCCAACCTTCTTTGAATCTTCTGCTTATCATTCAATTTAATATTTTCAGGAACTTCATTTAAGCAAACAATTCCTCCATCATGTAACTCAAAGCATTTTTTCTTGAACATTCTATAAAATTCAAAAACACTTGCTGACGGAACATCTTTCCAGCACCCATCCATTAAAGAACAATCATAAGGATCTGAGCAATGGACTCCAATCTTAGATGTTGGTTCTTCTGAATTTATAATTTCTTGCATCTCAGATATTCTTTCTTCAATCCCTTCTGAATATTCCAAAACTTTATTATTAATATCTGCTTGAACGAATAATTCTTCTGGTTCGATCTCTCCGTCTTTGATATATTGGTTATTAATGTGCATAAGAATACAATTTCTGATTTTGAGGCCCGCTTTTTCATAGGTATACTTCTGGAAGGAGACGTCATGAATATTTACATCTTTAACTTGAGTCGCTGATTTGACTTCAATAATATCCCATTCTTCATCTCCAACTGGCAATAATATGTCTCCTCTAGAAAATAAATTGTCAACCATAAACCCAGCCTCATAAATAGTCTGCTTATTCTCAACAGCTTCTTTTGTTGCATCAATATTTTCTTTAAATCCAAAGTCTGCAAGATCTGTTCCTCCTGGAAAAACTTTTGTAGCTAAAACACCTATAATATCTCCCATCTTGAATTTGTGTTTCGCTGAGAAGTCTGGCTCTGGGATTCTTGTCTTATCGTTTTTTGCAACCCAGAGTAGTTTTGGACATTGTAGGCCTAAGAGATAGTTTGATTTTGTCAGTAACATAAAAATATAATGAATTAGGGGTTTTTATGATTAGGGGTAGAGTACAGAAAATATTAAAAACTGTCTTTCTTTTTGTTTTCAATGGGAAAAAATGAATCAGAAACAATAAGAAAAATAGTAGAACAGTTAATTAATCAAGATGGAGGTTTCTTCCTCCCCAACATCCAAAGACATTTTGTTTGGAAAGAAGAACAAATAGAAAAGTTATTTGATTCGATTATGAGGGAATATCCTATTGGTAGTTTGCTAGTTTGGAAAACTAAATCAGAAATAAATCTGAGAGATTTTATTAAACACTATTCTTTCGGAGATAAGTTAAAAACTAGCAAATCAGATACCAGTACTAAATATTTAATTTTAGATGGGCAGCAACGACTCCAGAGCATATTTATAGCTCTCAAGGGGACTTATAATAAAAAAGAACTATACTTTGATATTTTGAGCGGAGACAAAAAACATCCAGAAGAAATTAGTTATAGATTTAATTTTTTAGACGAAAACAAGGTTAAATTTCCTTGGATTAAATTTAAAGATTTAGTTCTTTCAAAAAAGGAAACCATAGACCTCGAGGAATTATATTTTCAAAAAGCAAAGGAAGAAGTTTTTGAATTAAATAACGAACAAATTACTAGGATAAAAAGAAATATAAGCAAAGTAAAAAAAATTCTGACTTCGGATGATGTCATAATTTATCAGAAGTTAGATCAAATAGATAACCCAGCATTATACGAGATTGACGATATTGTTGAAGTTTTCATTAGAGCAAACTCGGGTGGAACACAACTTAGTAAATCAGATCTTATATTTTCTTTATTGACTTCTTCTTGGGAAGACGCTGAGGAATCTATGGACGAATTGTTACATGATTTAAATAAAAATGGTTATAATTTCTCAAGAGATTTTGTACTAAAGGCATGTCTAACTGTATTAAACAAAGGGGCAAGATATAATGTTGACAAGGTGAGGCAAAGTATCAATAATAATGAAATAATGGATCAATGGATTGAGATTTCGAATAGTATAAGAGATGTGAAGGACTTTTTATTTTCAAAAACTTTTTTGAAGTCAGACAAGGCTATTCCGTCTTATTTATTATATATCCCCCTGATTTATTTCAGATTTCATTATAAAGAACAATGGGATAAGAAAAAAGATAATCAAATAATAAATTATATTTTAAGGACTTCTTTGGCTGGATCTTTTAGTGGAACTCCAGATAATTTAATTGATAAATGTGTTAAGAACATAAATGAAAATGAAAATTTTGTTTCGGATGCGATTTTCGATATAATCAAAGAAGACGGTAGATCTATAAATATTTCAGAAAATCAGTTGTTAAATTTACAGTATGGTTCAAAGGAAACACATCTAATTTTTAATTTATGGTATAAGGATTTTGATTATTCTCCCTCCTTCAAAGGAAATGAACCTCAAGTAGATCACATTTTTCCTCAATCGGAGCTTAGGAAACATAAAGAAATTAATCCTGATACGGGCAGAAGCTCTATTTTTATGTATCCCAAGGACATAAGAGATCAACTAGCAAATCTTGCGCTTTTAACTTCTCG
>Ga0307990_1001987_pt1 | contig 16742 bp, 14 predicted proteins | sample EllFjometagen129_FD_203168 | JGI IMG/M metagenome (GOLD analysis project Ga0307990, IMG submission 203168) | Marine microbial communities from Ellis Fjord, Antarctic Ocean - #129 | ecosystem: Environmental > Aquatic > Marine > Unclassified | place: Southern Ocean | collected 2014-10-08
CATCATTCCGGTTTACGGCGCTGGGCTCTGGTCCACGATGTATGGGTTCCTGGCATTTGAAAAAGATTGCAATACGATCAAGGGTCTCACCTTTTACCAGCACGGAGAAACACCGGGGCTGGGCGGAGAGATCGACAACAAAGCATGGCAGGCTCTTTGGAGAGGCAAGAAAGCCTACAAAGGCGGCCAACCGGCCATTAAAGTGGTCAAGGGCAGCGGCTCGGGCGAATATGAAGTGGACGGCCTGTCCGGCGCCACGCTCACAGCCAAGGGCGTTACTCATATGATGCATTTCTGGCTGCAGGATGTTGGTTACGGCAAATTTCTCCAGGTAAGAAGCCAGGGAGGCGCAAATGGATAAAAAACAAAAAGAAACGCTCCTGGGACCAGTGTTCAGGCGGAATCCGATCACATTGCAGGTTCTGGGCATTTGCAGCGCGCTGGCAGTGACGACGAAGCTGGAAACGGCAATCGTCATGTGTTTCGCGCTGGGCTTCGTTCTTATCGGATCGAACTTTTTCATTTCGGTGCTTCGCAACCGGATACCGCCAAGCGTCCGCATTATCGTGCAGCTTACGGTCATCGCAACGCTGGTCATCATCGCCGATCAGATTCTTAAAGCCTACCTGTACGGCATCAGCAAGCAGCTATCGGTTTTCGTGGGTCTCATCATCACGAACTGCATTGTCATGGGACGGGCCGAAGGCTACGCCATGCAAAATCCGCCGCTGTCTTCGATTATCGACGGTTTGGGCAATGCGCTCGGATATTCGGTGATCCTGATCGCCGTCGCATTTTTCCGCGAACTGCTCGGAAGCGGAAAGCTTCTCGGCTTTACCTTGCTCGAACCGGTTACGCAGGGCGGTTGGTATTATCCGAACGGCCTCATGGTCCTGGCGCCAGGCGCATTTTTCCTAATCGGCGCCTTCATCTGGATTCAACGGACGATATCGCCGGAACTGCAGGAAGAGGATTAAAACATGGAGCACTACATAAGCCTGTTTTTGAAAGCCATTTTTGTGGAGAACATGGCCCTGGCGTTTTTCCTGGGCATGTGTTCCTTTTTGGCTGTTTCACGAAAAGTGGAAACCGCGATAGGCCTCGGTATGGCCGTGGTTTTCGTTCTGGGCACCACAGCGCCCATCAACTATCTGATCAACAACTTTCTCCTGAAAGAAGGCGCGCTCACTTGGGTTAGCCCAAGTTTTGAAACTGTGGACCTGTCGTTTTTAGGATTCATCTCCTTCATCGCGGTCATTGCGGCCATGGTGCAGATCGTTGAGATGGTTATCGATAAGTACTCCTCAAGTCTTTACAACACGCTCGGCGTCTTTTTACCGCTGATTGCCGTCAACTGCGCGATCCTCGGCGGCTCGTTGTTTATGGTGCAAAGGGAGTACAACTTCGCTGAAAGCGCGGTTTACGGTCTCGGTGCCGGAATCGGTTTTGCCCTGGCGATCATCGCCCTGGCGGCGCTTCGGGAGAAAATGAAATATTCTCATGTTGTTCCGGCCCTGCGCGGCCTGGGCATCACATTTATTTTGACGGGACTCATGGCAATGGGTTTCATGTTGTTTAGTGGAATCCAGCTTTAAGGAGAGGATATGATAACCGTTTTCATGGGCGTATTAATGTTCATCGTTGTCGTTACGACGATGGTCGTTGTTTTGCTCATCGCGAAAGCCAGGCTGGTTCCCTCGGGTGAAGTGGAAATCCTCATTAACGAGGACAAGTCCCTGAAGGTGAATCCAGGCTCAACGCTACTGTCCACGTTGGCGGCTCAGAAGATATTTATTCCTTCGGCATGCGGCGGCGCCGGAACCTGCGCCCAATGCAAGGTCCAAGTCACCGATGGAGGAGGAGATATTCTGCCGACTGAAACGGGACACATCAACCGTGGAATGGCTCGCGATTTCTGGCGCCTGGCCTGCCAGGTCAAAGTCAAGCAGGACATGAAAATCAATGTGCCTGCAGAAATTTTCAGCATCAAAAAATGGGAGTGCGAAGTCGTTTCCAACAGGAACGTCGCCACTTTCATCAAGGAGTTCCTCGTCAAGCTGCCCGAAGGCGAGACCCTGGACTTCAAGGCCGGCGGATACATTCAGATCGATATTCCGCAGCATGACATCCCCTACACGGAGTTTGATATTGAAGCGGAGTACAAGGGAGCCTGGGAAAGGTTCAAGCTCCTCGACATTCGCTCCAAGCCCGACGATGAAACCGTGCGCGCCTACTCCATGGCCAACTACCCGGCTGAAGGCAATATCGTCATGCTCAATGTCCGCATTGCGACCCCGCCCTTTAGCGCCCCTCCGGGCACCCCGACGGGCGTCGGCTCCAGCTACATATTTAACTGCAAGCCCGGCGACAAGGTGATGATCTCCGGCCCCTACGGCGAGTTCTTCATCAAGGACACCAACGCCGAAATGTGCTTCATCGGCGGCGGCGCCGGCATGGCACCCATGCGTTCGCACATCATGAACCTTTTTGAAACAGAGAAAACGAAGCGCAAGGCCACCTACTGGTACGGCGCACGCTCGCTACAGGAGATGTTCTACCAGGAAGATTTCGACAAGATCGAAAAGGAAAACGACAACTTCAAGTGGAATATCGCTCTTTCCGAACCGCAGCCAGAGGACAACTGGACCGGACTCAAGGGCTTCATTCACCAAGTTCTCCTCGATGAGTATCTGGCGAAGCACGAGGCCCCGGAAGAGATTGAATACTACATTTGCGGCCCACCCATGATGCTCAGCGCCGTTCTCAAGATGCTCGACGATCTGGGTGTGGAATCAGAAAACATCCTCTTCGACGACTTCGGCTAAAACAAAAAAACGATTCCATAAAAAAGCGCCGGTGAGAACCGGCGCTTTTTTTTATGAGAGTTAAAGTCCGTTTGGCTTCAAAGGGTGGCATGGACGAGAGACTCTGAGCGTCAGCGAGCAGTCCTTGTCCGTGTCCCATTTAAGTCATAAAGCAATTCACTCCCGCATCAAGCACGGACAAGCGCCCTCACAGAGCTTCGGGCTTAAGAAGCTTGTCCATGCCACCCGCCGCGCTACGAGGCTCAGACTTTCTTGAAAAGGATGGGGGGGGGGAGGGGGCCAGACCCTGGACCCTAAACCCTTGACCCTGAACCAATTCCTGTCTTTTTTGCTATTCGTCGCAAGCTAAACGATTCGCCGTCAGATCCCATTCTTTTATAATCGTGCCAAGCTGCGGCGTTTGATCACAAATTTCCTCCGCCAGGCTTTCGGCGTCGGACCAATCGTCCACGTACTCCGCGTTGAACACGGCCTTGTCTTCATCGAGAAATGCGTTGTAAAGATCACACTCGCCGAAACTGTGGCACTCCTCGTTGAGCGCCCAGTCATACCAGTTCACCAATTCATCCAGTTGATCCATGTCATTTTTCAAACCCACGGACAAGCCCCGTTTATGCGCCTCATCGGCGATGAATCGATTGAAATCGAGCTGATCATCAGCCGACAGGCCAAGGCCGTTGTCATTTGAGTAACCGTCCATATTGTCTGGTTCCACGCCGTCGCATTCCTTATCCGCGGCCAGGTCCATCCGATCCATCATGATGCTCCGTACTTCGGCGTTGGTGACGTCAAGCCAGCGCTCACCTTCCCAATCGTCAAGATCGTCGCCCAATGCCTCATTAGGAAATTCATCCGCATCCTTCCGCCAATCCTCATAGCTGCCGGCGCTGAAATAGCAGATTACGATTCGCCCATCCTCATGAAGTTGCGAAATCGTATCTGTATCCGTATCAAAAAGGTCGATGTCGTACATCTCAACATCGACGGATGTGTCAATATTTTCAATCAACTGCCATTGCCAAGTCACGCCCGGCAAAGGTCGCCAAACATCATCGCTCGCATCATTGTCATCATCGTCATCATCGCCGCAAGCGAGAAGGCCGCCGCCAACAACGGCAATCAAGGTCAACAGCGCCATGAGAATAATGAAAAAACGCATTAGCACATTCGCCTCCTTTCCGCATACAGGAGCGCATCTCATCTCATCCGTCAAACATTATTTTAAAAACGATAAAAGCCGATGGCGACATCCAATGATTCAACACTTATCGTCAAGACCTTTGGGACCCAAACATTTTTTCAATGCCTTTGGTCCTTGGCTGGATTCTTTCTCCGATTTTTTATTCGTCACAGGCAAAACGATTCGCCGTCAACTCCCATTCCTTGATGATCGTGCTGAGTTCCGTCGCGGCGCCGCAGACTTCATCGGCCAGATCCTGGACCTCAGCCCAATCATCCACGTACTCGACGTGGAATACGGCCTTACCTTTGTCAATGAAGTGAGAATACGTATCACATTCATCATACGTGAAGCATTCTTCGTTTAATGCCCAGTCGAAACTGTCCACCAGATCATGGAGCTGAGCCACGTCGTTTTTTAAACCGACCGACAAACCTCGCTCGTGAGCTTCGCTGGCGATGAACAGATTGTAATCAAGCTGATCTTCCGAGCTTAAACCCAAGCCGTTGTCGTTGGCGTAGCCATCCACGTTATCGGGATCGACGCCATCACAACCCTTTTCAACAGCCAGGTCCATCCGGTCCATCATGATGTCTCGCACTTGGGCATTCCGCAGGTCCAGCCATCGTTCGCCGTCCCAGTCTTCCAAATCGTTGCCCATCGCCTCATCAGGAAATTCATCCGCGTCCTCGCGCCATTCCTCATAGCTGCCGGCGCTGAAATAACAAATGACTATTCGGCCATCGTCATGCAGATTCTGAATCGTATTCGTATCGGTGTCGAAAAGGTCAATGTCGTACATGTCGACGTCCAAAGATTCATCAATGCTTCCCGAAAACTGCAATTGCCAAGAAGCGCCCGGCGCAGGTCGCCAGACCTCATCATCGTCCGTATCGTCGTCCCCATCGCTATCGTCGTCGTCGTCGTCATCGCTGCATGCAAAAAAACCGACACCGACAAGGGAAATCAAGGCCAACATCGCCAGGAAAATGGTAAAAAACCGTGGGGCCACCTTTGCCTCCTTATAAAACCATTGAACACTCAAATTCAAGTAGCGCATCATTATGGCATAAATGCTTTTAGTTTGAAAACATCAATTTATCCATGGAAATAAAAATCGATCTCATGCATGAGAAAGTCTGAAAGGCCGATGCCCAGGTCGGCGTAGATTTTCTGCGCGCGCTTGTTGTTTTTCTCCACGTACAAACGCAAGCCGCAAACATCGGGTCTGCGGCGGGCTTCAGCGTGAATGTTTTTATACAGCGCAGTGAAAACACCCTGGCGCCTCGCTTCAGGCTTTACGTAAACGGACTGGATCCACCAAAAGACGCCGTTGCGCCAATCGCTCCACTCGAATGTGATCATCGTTAGCCCGACAATTTCACCGCCCTGTTCAGCCACCTTGTAAAATCCCTTGGCCGTGTCCAAAAGGCACTCGCGAAAACCTGCGAGCGCGGTCGCCGGATCGAGCTGCCTGTCTTCTATCTCCTTTGCCGCCAGCGTGTTGAAATTGCCGATAATTTCAGCATCGTCCATCGTCGCGGGACGTATATTTATTTTGTTCATTTGAAAATTCCTTCAAAGGAGTGATCAATCATCTGATTTCAATTATTATGGTTCTTCCCGATTTTTTTGTCACCTTCTATGGAGCAATTTCAACTCAAAGGGAAGCAGCCCCTGAGTCATTCGGGGCCGCATCGGTTTTTCATGCCCTCCTCCCCTGACGCGATCAAGACGAATGAGGATGAATCTGAATCAATTGCGTCATTTTTTTTGTAAGGAACCTTGCCCCTTAAGCCAATCACCGTGATTATGAGATTTTATTTGCCTTGAATTTGTGTTAGCGTCATTTGGCAAAACCTAGCGGGGGGAGACTGCCAGCAATGCTGCATTTTTCAAAAACAACCATGTCGATCATTGCCGTGTTCGCAGCTATTACAGCATCTTCGGCGTTTGCGGCGCCGGGCGCCGAACCGGAAAGCATCCACTTGTCCTGGCAAAATTCCCCGGCGACCACGATGACGATTATGTGGTGGACGAATGCCGGAATTAGCGAATCTCTGGTCGAATACGGCCCAGACGCAGCTTACGGAAGCCAGATCGCCGGAACGGTTGAACCCCTGCCCGAAGGACGCGGGAATAATCACACAGTTGAAATCACGGAGCTTAATCCGAAAACGCAGTATCACTACCGCGTGGGCGGCGGCGGAATTTGGTCGGGCGATAAAACCTTTGAGACGGTCGCTTTGCCCGCAGATGTCTGCGAGCCATATCGCTTTGTTGTTCTGGGCGATTCCCGCAGTTCCATTACTCCCGGCGCTTCCCTTTACTGGTCCACGGTGCTCGACGCCGCCACCGACGAAGACCCTCTTTTTGTGATCTTCAACGGCGACGCCATCAGTGACGGCGATGAGCAAGAGGAAGGATGGGAGGATTGGTTCGAAAAGGCTCATGGCGACATATCCACGCAGCCCATGATGATGGTCTGGGGCAATCACGAACACCACGGAACCAGCTATTTCCTGAACAACTTCGCGATGCCCGTTAACGACGTTACCGCCACGGAAGATTTCTATGATTTTCAGGTTGGACCGATCCACTTTTTTTCCCTGGATACCGAGGTGCAATCGTACGCCACGCAGGCTACCTGGCTCGACAACAAATTGACTGGGACAAGCGCCATCTGGACAATGGCCCTTAATCATCAGGCAACTTATTCTTCCGGCACGACGCATGGCTCCACCGACGACAACATTGATTTCTGGGGACCGATTTTCGACGCGCACCACTTGGACATCGACATCGGCAGCCACGACCACATCTATGAACGAACCAAGCCGATCTACGGAGGAACGCCCATCCCCAACGAGGATTATTCTCAAGGCACCATGTACCTCGTGACCGGCGGCGCCGGAGCCTTCTGCAATCCGATTCTGAACATCTTCAACGACTTTTACCTGATCGGCATCGGCGCAACGCATTACATCCTTTTTGAAGTCGAGTACAACAAGTTGATAATGACGGCCAAAAGCGATCTCGGCATCGTGTTCGACTCGTACACGCTGGAAAAACCGGAACTCGGATTCCCCACCGCCCAATTTGTCGTAGTAGATCCCGATAACATCTACGCCCTCGAACCAGCCGCATTCGACGCCGCCGCTTCCAGCGATCCATGCGGCGAGATAATTGACTACGCCTGGAATTTCGGCGATGGACAGACGGGAAACGGTCGCGACGCGACACACGTATTTTCCGAAGAAGGGTCCTATACGGTTCGTCTGGTTGTTACGGACATCGACGGATACGGAGATGAGACGACTGCCCTCGTTAATGTTCTGCCCGCGCAGGTGGATGACGATGTGAACGACGATGTGAACGACGATGCCGACGACGATGTGGATGACGACGTCAACGACGATATCAACGACGATATCAACGACGATGTCGATGACGATGTTAACGACGATACGGCAAGCGATGACGATACTGCGGAAGTGGCCGGCGATGATGACGACGACGAAAGTGGCGGCTGCGGTTGTTGATAAAGCAGTAATCCTGATTCAACGCAAAAGCTCGGTCTATTGGCCGGGCTTTTTCTTTGCAATATTTGCAGAGTTCTTAGCTTCACAACCCGCTTGGCTCTTCGCGCCGCGCAACCAATAATCACGCATGCAACAGTCAAGCAGCGGGCTTTGAATGGATCATTTCCTCCTTGTTGGGCGCGTTTGAAAACCTCTATTACCGCCTGGGTATGCGCCGTATTTCCATCGAAACGGAATAGATGACATGCAAAAAAAACACGGAAACGCGCTGTGGCGAACTGGTGCGCTTCCTGTAGCGGGACGCACCCGGAACTGAATCGAATCGGCCATGTCAGGATGAAAGACAGAACTCGTTGTTGTCGTCTCGTAGGAGTTCTGCTTCGAAGACCGCGAACAATTGCGTATAGAAAACATGATCGCCACAAAACACCGTGCCGATGCCTGTGTGAGTGAAGTCGTTATCAAGAACGTTGCCCCGATGGTTCACCTCGCAAGACGGCTCGTTCATAAAAAGCACCATCGCCTCGGAAGGCAGAAGATCATTGCCTCGCGCAAGGTTTTCTCCGGCTTTGATATAAAACACACCTGCTTTTTGGAGTCTGTTTTCCATGCCATGCCCCTGGGGGTCGTTATGATCGAAGAATCCCTCGTCGCACATCCGCCGACTGTACTCGAGAGCCACGCGGGCGAGGTCGTCGGACCAATCCAGATACTCGGCCTGGTCCGATTCCTCCTGATGTTTCATTCGCTCCCGGTTAGTGTAATACGCCAGTTGGCACGCAAAGTTCACAGAGTCGTTCCCCGCCGGATCGCAATCGATCAGGTAATCATTGTCTCCCAGCACGAAGCTCTCGGGAGCTTTTGCGCTATCATGCTCGCCGCAGCCGACAACCAGCGACAGGACGAACACGCAGAAGGCCAAGGCTCCAAACACGGTCTTAAATAAATCTCTGTTAATTATATTTGTCGATTCAGACATCAGCAAGCCCTTTAAAAAATCCCGCGCTCGATTCATTCGAGCGCGGGGTATGAACAAATGGTTGGAGAGAAGATATTAAAAGCCCTGTTATGGGCGATTAGCAACCTTCGTTATCACCCTCGTGCTCGCCTTCCTGCTCGCAATCCACGTCATCGCCTTCATCGTCGTCGGACTCGGAGCCGATTTCAGTGTTTGCATCATAATTGATGGTCAGGCCCAGCATGGTGAATGTGAAATCGGTGAGGTTTTCTATAATGGTTTCGATTTCCAACTCTGTTTCATCATCTTCCTGCGCAAGGATTTCCTCGGCATAGAAGATGCCATCAGTCATGTCGAACATGCCTTTGACTTCAACCCACGCGCCTGCTTCAAGGTCGGGGATTTCGAAATCTATTTCGTCATCGTCGTCGTCATCGTCGTCATCGTCGTCATCGTCATCATCGTCGTCATCATCATCATCGTCATCGTCGTCATCATCATCGTCATCATCGTCGTCATCGTCACCATCGTCATCTTGGTGATCATTGTCATCGTCGACGTCTCCGTCATCCAATTCTTTCATGACAACCAGGTCGCCGAAAACTATGAAGTAACTGAAGTCAGTGGCCACAGCATCGACCTGTGCGTCAAACTCTTCTTTATCATTATCATCGTCATCGTCGTCATCATCGTCGTCGTCATCGTCGTCGTCATCATCGTCATCGTCGTCATCATCGTCGTCGTCATCGTCGTCGTCATCGTCGTCGTCATCATCGTCATCGTCGTCGTCGTCGTCGTCATCGTCATCGTCATCATCGTCATCGTCGTCGTCATCGTCATCATCGTCGTCGTCATCGTCATCATCATCGTCGTCGTCATCGTCATCGTCATCGTCATCGTCGTCGTCGCCGAAATCAATTGCTAGGGCGTAAAGGCTTCCATCCCCAAGAACGTCAAGCTCGACTTCCGCCCACGCCCCATCTTCCAAAGTTCCATCATTGTCAGTGTTTTCGCCCTTCACGTCCCCATTTCCATTTCCATCATCGTTAGCGCAGCCAAAGGCCGCCACAATCATGGAAAGCGCGATAAACGCAATAAATATTGACTTTGCATTTTTCATGTTTTTTCTCCCTATCCAGTGTGTGTAAAATTTTTGCGCCCGACGCGCCGCACTACGAACTATCGATAAAGAAAGCAAATGGTGTGCCATGATGGATTTCACGAAAAAACCAATGAAAACAGTAAGGATTATCTCTGAACAAGAACTGGCCGCAGGGCTTTTCAGCGCTGAAATTTCAGCTATCGGCGGTTTTTAAGCGCCAGAAGATAGCATGATAGAAAAGAAAAACGCCCGGAGAAGACCGGGCGCTTAAATATCGAGTTGATTTTTTTCTATTCCATTTAGGTCAGCGGCATTTCGCCTTCTTCGTAAAGCTCCGAGATCATACCCACGCCGGAAGCGTAATATTTCCACTCGATTTCGTCGTCGAGCAAATCGTGCTCTTCGACTTTGATCACATCCGTAAAATCGCCGTAGGGGGTTGTGTAATCCAAACCCACTTCCACGATTTCCGATGATTCCTCAGTGTCGCCGGGCGCCGCCTCGGGACTAAATTCGTCGCCGACCTGCGGGTCGCCGGGGAAAATCATGCCTGGAGCGCTCGCATTATCGCCGACTCTCCATGCTCCGGGATGGCCCGTTATCTCGCCATCCTCATACTCGTCGACTTCCTCGCCGAAATAGTAAACGTCGCCGGTGGCTATGTCCTGCGCGAACCAGTTGTGCGAAATCTCAACCAACTCGCCGTCTTCCCATTCCTCTTCCTTGAGAACCGTGCACACGACGCCGGCCACGGTTTCCGTCTCGGCCAGGACCGTCGACATCACTTCAAGATCATCTTCCCCGTCATTACCTTCAAAGGTTTTGACCGTACCAAGGGTCAGGGGGAAATATTCGTTGTCCACGGTGGTTTGAAAGTCTACGGGGTCGAAATCAACATCATCGTCAGCATCATCGCCCCCAGTGTCATCATCATCGTCATCGTCGCCGCAGCCGACGCTCCATATGGAAAGCGCTGCGATCAGCAATAACGCCGTCAGGGCAAATAATTTTTTCATGGTCTTTATCCTGTTCAAAGGTGGTTTACCGCTTCTAGCAATCAGTATATTAGCAAGGCTTGCGCCAAAACAATCCGACTGGATTTCAGTTATAATGGATGAATCTAGACAAAATCGCATGGTATTTTTGTGCTGATAATTCAGCGCCGCTGATAATTCAGCGCCGAAATTTTATCACTTTTGTACTCAATACCGGTATTCAAAACCCAGCAAAAAAACGTGATCCTGGAAATCATCGTAATCGCTCGATGACTGGTTCATGCGATAAAGATATCTGGTTTTTGCGTAAAGCTCTGAGAACATCCGCGCCTTGAACCATACGGACGATAAAAAGAGTTGGTCTGTTCTTTCTTTTCCCATAAAGAGTTGTGCTTTGTTTCTTTCAAAGAAGGTTTTATGAATAACCTCTTCGTATAGAGAAAGTGTGAACCGGTCATTGAATCGATGGGAATACAGCAGAGTGCCCTTGTGCTTGGCAAAGTTGAATTCCGCATCCACCTCCAGGTTTTCGTTGTCGTCACGAAAGTCGCCGATCTGCTCAACGCTTTGCCCGGAACTGTCGTCCAACTGATACGTGTACGAGCCGATTAGAGAGTTTTTTTCGGCAAAAAAGGACTCGAATCCGATCTCTCCCGTGTGCCGATAACCGGCCTCCGGGGAACTGAGGGGATCCTGTGTGCTGGAGTTGTAGCTGCCTTGATAGTACTGGAAGCCATAGGAATAGTACGTCGCCAGGGCCGGCAGCCAAGAGTTTCTTATCTCCACAAAACCACCGTTCACGTAATAGTTGAAAAATTGGCTTTCGGGATAATAATTAGCAATGTTTTCATAGCCTGTTCGCGCCTGCCAAAGGCTAGAGAAGATGCGCGTGTAAACCAGCGAAGCCGAATTTCGTAAATTGTCGAAATCAGTATCGTCGGGCTCTGTAAAATATTTCGCTTCGTTCGTCAGACTGATTGAGTTTGCTCCAAAGCGATATCCCAGATAAGCGTTAGCCCGCCCGATACCCCAACTGTCATCGAAAGTTTGAACATACATGTCGGCGAGTCCGTAGAGTTCAAAACCCAGATGCCAGGGAGAGGTCCACGGGGAGGTAAAGGAAATTAAAGCAGCCACTTCAGTAATCCAGGCTTCCTCAATTTTGTCATCGATATTCGGATCGTTATGAACCTCTTCGCTGATCAAATCGACGTTGGAATCATATTTGCCCGCAACGCTCACCTTGCCGGAGACAATTTTCGGATCGCTGTCTTCCTCGCATGGCGCGTAACCGGGCACAAGCAAGATCGCAACAACGAAAACAATGATGATCGCCAGGATTCTCATTGTGCACTGCCCTCCTTGATCCGCAGCAGCCGGGCTTTTTCCCGATACATTGCAGCCAGATTTTTCATCCGAGCCAGTTCTTTTCCCAATGCCAAAACCGATTCCCTGCGTCGTTTCAATTGGTTCTCACCTCCCCGGATTCGCTCCGCCAGGTCCTGGAGGCGCTGACGTGTTTGCCTGTCGCCGCCCATTTGGATATCAGCAAGATCCCTGAGGATCTCCCGCTGGTTGCGCAGGTTCGCCAACTTTTTACTGTGAGTGTCGATTTCGTTATTGAGCCGTATTTTCTCGCCATCTAATTCATCAGCGCGATCATCGATAATCTCCGCTTTTTCGATGATGTCGCCGGGTCCATCCAAAGGGCGCAGGGCGATGGCGGCATCGATATTTTTCCACCGCTTCCAGGCCGTCGCCGAATCATCAATTTCGCCGGCGATGGCATGGGTATATCCCATCGCCGAAATCATTAAGACGCAAATCAGGATGAGTATTTTGCGAGAAACCCTCATTTATTCTCAATCCCGTATTTTTCCAACTTGTATCGAAAGCGATTTCGGTCGATGCCGAGCATCTTTGCGGCCCTGGCTTTTATTTTCCCGGATGTATCATAGGCATGGAGAATGAGCCTTTTTTCGAAGTTTTCCATTTCCTTGTCGAAGTTCACATCCTCATCGGGCAAAGACACAAAAGGTGTCGTGGAAACGCAAAGCATCGGCGGCAAGTGGGACGTTTCTATCGCTTCATCACCGACCAGGACGGCTGCGCGTTCGATGACGTTTTTCAGTTCCCGCACATTGCCGGGCCAATCGTATTCCATCAGCGCATCCAAAGCCCGAGGCGACGGTCCTTTCACCGCATGCCCGAGGCGCTTCGCTTCACGTGCGACAAAAGCTCCCACCAACATCGGAATATCCTCTTTCCGGTCCCGAAGGGGCGGCAAGTCGATGGTGAATACATTCAGGCGATAAAAGAGATCCTCACGAAATCCGCCGTGTTTCATGGCTTCGTTCAAATTCTTGTTCGTGGCTGAAACGATTCGGATATCGACCTTAAGAGTCTTTGAGCCACCGACCCTCTCGAACTCCTTTTCCTGGATCACACGCAGCAATTTTGTCTGCGTGCCGCCCGGAATTTCACCGACCTCGTCCAGGAAAAAGGTGCCTTTATCGGCCAGTTCGAATCTCCCGATCTTCCGCGCCACCGCACCGGTAAAAGCGCCTCGCTCATGGCCGAAAAGCTCACTTTCCAAAATCCCCTGGGCGTAGGCAGCGCAATGAACGCTGATAAAGGGTCCTTTCGCCTGCGCGCTTTTTTGATGAATGGCGCGGGCCACAAGCTCTTTTCCGGTGCCGCTTTCGCCGAAAATGAGAACAGTGGACCCCGTTGGGCCGACTTTGTCGATGGTTTCAAACACTTGCATCATGGGAGCGCTTGATCCGATGATCTCGTCCATGCCATGCCGATAAATATTATCCGCCTCGTAGGAATCGATCTGCGCGCTCATCCGCTCCACTTTTAACGAAAGTTCGCGCTGGGCAACGGCTTTGGCGAATTTCACCTGCAGTTCGCTATTGTCGAGGGGCTTGGTGACGAAATCGAATGCGCCCATCTTCATGGCTTCAACAGCCGCTTCCACGCTGCCGTGCGCCGTCACGACAATGACCACAACATCCGGCCAGCGCTCACGAACAGCCTGCAATAATTGCATTCCATCCATTTTCGGCATCTTCAAGTCCGTGACGAGAATATCGACGGGCTCCGCTTCCAAAACGGCAAGGGCCTGTACGCCGTCGTATGCAGCGTGCGTTTTGTGTCCCCTGCGCTCGACCAGCGCGCACAGGGCGTTGGTCGAGGTCCTGTTGTCGTCGGTAATCAGAAAAACCGCCATGTTAATCTCTTTGAGTCGTCGAAGTTGAAATTGGTATCGTGATTGTGAAGCGCGCCCCTCGATGCGCTAAATTTTCAGCGCTGATTTTTCCGCCATGGCTGAAAACTATGCGCTGCGTGTTGGAAAGCCCCAGCCCGGTTCCCGTCTCCTTCGTTGTAAAAAATGGCTCAAAAAGGTGTCCCACGACATCTTCAGGGATACCCGGCCCGGTATCTTCGACGAGAAATCCTATACTATTCCCATCTTTTGATCTTTTGATTTTCATTTCAACCTTCCCTCCTGCTTCGCAGGCTTGGACAGCATTCAGCAGGATATTTAGCAAGGACTGTTCCAAACGATCCCGGTCCGCATGGATGGTCGGCAAGTCTGCTTCGGAAATGATGTTGACCTCAACGTCTTTTTCCTCCGCAGCGGCCAAAGCCATCTCCAGAGTCGCCTGAACCAGATCGCCTGGCGCCACCGCATCCCGAATCAAGGTCATCGGGCGTGAATAGGTCAGAAATTCCGTGAGAAACCGATTAAGCTTGCCAATCTCATAATGAAGGGTGTCCAGAGTCTTCGGCGGCGGACCATCCGTTACATCTCCCAATTCCTCGCCGAGCAATGTCAACTGAAGCTTGAGAGAGTTAAGGGGATTACGAATTTCGTGCGCCACGTTCGCCGACATCTCCTTTAGCTGCTTATCCCTTTCCTGGACTTGCTGAGCCATGGAGTTAATGGAATCCGCCAGAACGCGCAGTTCCGCGGTTGGCGGCAAAGGCACGCGGGCCTGGTAATCGCCCTTTCCAATCCGCTCGGCGGTTTCCGCGATTCCCCGAATCGGACGAGTCAGCCTCCGCGCGAGAAATAATGCGAGAATAAAGGCGAACACCACGCTCAGTCCGGCGATCCAGTACAACCGCGCTCGCATCTGTTCAATAATCCCCACTTCTGCGGCACCGCCGTCCACTCCCACTACAGCGAAGAGTTTGCCCTGGGCATCCATGACCGGCGCAAAGGCGGAAATGAAAAATTTTCCCGAAGGCGAGCGATAGCTATCCGTGCTGATGGCGTTGCCGCGCCCGAGATCATGCGTGAAAGACTTATCGAAACGGGGCGGATTGTATGTTGATCCGATCAAATGATCGGGACGCAGGTCCAAAAGCGACCTTTTATCCATACCGAAGATGATGATATTTTCCACACCGGTCGCTTCTTGTATTTCACCAAGCTTTTCTTTCAATCTGAGGACCATGCGGGTTTCGTCATCACCGACCTTGATCAAGTCCAGCCGCGCAAAAGGCGCATTTCTGGACGCGATCCTAGCGATATCCGCGAGCTTGCCGCCAACCTGCTTTTCCAGGTGTCCCTTGGCGGTCGAAAAAAAGAAAATGCTGAAGGTGGCTGAAAGAACGAGGATGATCAGCAGATAGGAAGCGGTCTGCGTGGTAAATATAGATCGCCCTGTTTTTTTGGCCATTGTTCCCTTCATCGATTATTGAAGCAGCGCCTCCCTAATATGGAAAGCATTTTTCATACCATCGTCAAGGCGTGAAGCCAGGATTTAAAAACAGAGACTGCGTCAAGTGTGATCGCACATCCGTTCCGCCTCCATGTCTTTTCAAACACGAAGGGCCTGAGCAGAAAATGCTCAGGCCCTTGCTATTATTGTCTGGGCGGTACTGGACTCGAACCAGCGACTTCCACCGTGTGAAGGTGGCACTCCACCAACTGAGTTAACCGCCCTTGGGGACAAATCAGAACAAATATTTACCGAATTTCATATAAAAAATCAATGTCCACGATGTTCCAAGACTCTCCTAACACCTAACCTGAATAAACCAAGGGCGGTCCATGAAAATAGACCGCCCTCAAAATCAATCCTCTTTTATTGCCACTGAGGCACATTCGACGGAGTCAGATTATCCTGCCCGCCTGTTTCAAGGTCGCCGAATGACATCGACATAATTGTTGTGGCGGGATTCACTGTGCCAGTAAGCGAAAGTGCGGTCGGCGAAACTTCAATTTCCGCCAAGGTCCAGCCTTCCATGTCGGGTCCGACCCAGTTTGAATTCCACATAACCAAATGCGACGCCGTGAACCCAGGATCAGTATTGGTCGGGTCTTTGCTCATCGCGAACACGTTTCCATCGCGATCAAAGATTGCCATATACATCTGGAACGTCACCCAGTCCGTGGTGGCCATTGTGGTAATCGCCGCCGTTGTCACGTAGGGCATGTAGGGCAGTGGAACAAAATAGCGCGACACGTTGGAGGAGAAATTTAGGTATCCTCCGGGAATTCCGGCGATTTCCGTAGACAGTCCACCGTCTCCCGAGATCATCAGCGTCGAATTCGCTATAAGGCCGACGCGCAGAGGCTCCCAAATTTTCCGACACTGCTTATCATGGCAGGTGTACCCCTCTTCACAAGTTTCAGAGACAGCCCACTCACCATCGTTGCATTCCAAAAGTCGGTCGCCGCTGCAGGCCATTTCACATTCCTCGTTCTGGCTGCATTGGGTGCGTTCGCAGGCGAAGCTGCTGGCAGTCGGTCGGCAAACTTCATCGCTGTCCGCACAGTTCAATTCTTCCACCCAGAGCCCGCTGACGCAACGCATCAGCCGAGAGCCGTCATCACTGCAGGACATGGCGTCCGCATCGAAACACGCCAAAGGATCAGTCGGCTCGTTGAATAAATGAGCGTACTTCGGACTGCCCAGGAATGCCGGAGGAATGACAACATCGACCGTGAGACTCAACCGCTCATAACCGGGCATGTCGCACTGAGTGACCGGTCTGCTGTTTTCCACGGTTATCGGATCCTCGTCGGTGCACAAATCGAGGCAATCTTCCAGGGTATAACAGCCGTTGAGTCCCCCATCCGTATCCTTAAGACAACTGATTCGGCAATTCCAGTAGGGCCA
>Ga0307990_1001989_pt1 | contig 16711 bp, 15 predicted proteins | sample EllFjometagen129_FD_203168 | JGI IMG/M metagenome (GOLD analysis project Ga0307990, IMG submission 203168) | Marine microbial communities from Ellis Fjord, Antarctic Ocean - #129 | ecosystem: Environmental > Aquatic > Marine > Unclassified | place: Southern Ocean | collected 2014-10-08
GTAGGAGAATTTTCCTTTTTAAATTTTTGTGCTATCCTGTTAAACGGATTTTTTGCTTGTAGATTTTCGTAATGCCAGGTGTATCCTGCAAAAAGTTCGTCGGCTCCTTCGCCGGAAAGCACAGCTTTATTGTGTTGTACGGCCAGCTTGCTGACAAGAAATGTCGGGATAATGGAAATGTCGGCAATGGGTTCATCATAATGTAACAAAAGCTGAGGAAGCAAGTCCAAATCAGCATTTCCTGCTTTATGCGAAAAATGTGGCATGTTGAAATAATCGGCCACTAACTTTGCATATTGATCTTCAGAGTTTTGCCAGTTTTTAAACCCGATACTGAAAGTGTTGGCGGTGTAATTATTTTCGCGCAACATCTGTACAATGGCACTGGAATCATATCCGCCGCTCAGAAATGAGCCAATCGGAACATCACTTTGAGTGTGCATTTTAACCGATTGCTTCAGTAGCGTGTGAAGTTGTTCCGTAATATCATTCTGACTAAGATTCAATGTTTCCTTTGGCTTTTGATAATACTGTCCGAATTTTGTTTTTCCTTGCTTTTCGATGAGCAAAAAATTGCCCGGTTCCAGTTTATTGATGTTTTGGTAAATTGTATGTGGCGATGGAATATATCGATAGGTGAAAAAATCAGCGATGGATGCTTTTCGGATGGTTTTCAATTCCGGAAAATAGCTAAGAATGGCTTTGATTTCCGATGCAAAAGCTATTTGGTTTTCCGAATGATGATAATACAAAGGTTTAATGCCGAAACGATCTCTTGCCAGCAATAATTTCTGTGTTTGGTTATCCCACAAGGCAAATGCAAACATGCCGTTAAGTTTTTCCAGCATATCGAGCTCCCATTCCTGCCATGCGTGGATGAGTACTTCCGAATCGGATGTGCTTTGAAAACAATGCCCGGCTTGCTCTAACTGCTGTTTAAGCTCCGGATAATTGTAAATTTCACCGTTTACAGTGATTATGATTTGCTCGTCAACTGATTTCATGGGTTGTGCGCCTTGTTCACTCAAATCCATAAATGCCAACCGACGATGTCCGAAGGCAATTTGTTGGTTTTCATGAAGCCAGGTTCCTGCGCCATCAGGTCCACGATGGGTGAGGGTGTCGCGCATGGTATCAAAGCGATTAGTGTCAATCGCTGCCGTTCTGCTTAAGATGCCATTAATTCCACACATGCTTACTGTAAATTTCGTTTAAAGCTTTTTATTTCTTCATGCAATGCGAGTTTTTGATATGTTTTGTATGCTTTGAGATAGTTTGCAAATGTTTGTTTATTAAGCTTCTCAAGTTTTGAGGCATAAAGGATATTTTGATATTCTGATGCGATACTTTGCAGGATATGAAGCTTGTATCCTTGATAGTAATCGTCTTTAAGATAGGCTTTTAAAATGTTAATGTGGTGTAATTTGAAGCTAATTAAGTCATTTTTTTTTGAATGTCCCTCGGGATGATCCCGGTAAACGGACCAGCGTTCATTAAAGTAATAAAATTTTGAGTTTTTGATGCTTTCTAGATGTAATATCCATGCCAGCGAGTGGGGGAGTTTAATGGATTTCGGGAATGCAGAGAGCGACTCGCTTCGTAGCACCAATGATGCTGTCGGAAGAATCATCCGTTGCAAAATATCCTCAGGAAAAATTTCTGTTTTATACTGATTGAATTGCGAATAAAATTTGTGAATATTCTGGCTGCGATGGATATTGTTTTCGTCAAATTCACTTTCGTGGATGATTTCTGCATCATGAAAGCATCCGTTATACTCAGGGTGTTGATCTAAAAAATCTACTTGGGTTTTGATTTTATCGGGATATGTCCAGTAATCATCGCCATCTAACCATGTGAAATAGGTGGCATCAATTTCTTGGTGTAGTAGTTTTGCCGTTTTGATAATCCCAAGGTTTTTAGAATTTCTGATTAATTTAAAATTGTATTTAGCTTGTAATTTTTTTAAAATTTCAGGATTTTCATCTGTAGAGGCATCATCAATAACAATGACTTGAAACTGATCTGATTTTTTTTGCATGAAAACAGATTCGATGCATTTTTTTATCGTATTTTGGTGATTGTGCGTAATGATTCCAACGTTTATACGATGTCTATGCATATGCAAACAGAGATTTATTTGCCGTTGAGTGCTGATTGCTTATCCATTCGGGTAAAATTGAAACATAATTCAGGGAGCCTTCAGTTGATAAACTCACTTCAATTTGCTTTTTCCCATCCTTCGTAATAATAAATGGAATGTTGTTTTCACTTTTTGTAAAAACAATGTCTTGCTTAACTAGTTGTTTCACTTTTTTTGTAATATATTCAGAGCGATTTTCTTTGCGATTTAATGCAATATGAAAACTTTTAATGAAATTCAATATTTCCTTGTTATTGCTGGCAACACAGCGTACAAATTCGTCATCTTCAGTGCATTTTGCATAAAAGCGCTTGTCTTGGTAATTAATCTCAGCATAGAAAACGCTATTTTTCTGAACGATTGTGCATTTATATTTTGCCGGACTGAATGCTTTGTTGTGTCCGAATTTGAGCAAACATTTGTAAGCACTTTCTTTCATTGCCCAAAGGCATTCAAGTGGGTTGGAATCCGGAAATGATGTGGCAAAATCCATTTCTTCAACAGAAAAGAATTTCTCAATTCCTTTACGTGTAAAACTTCGTTTATTTTGTGCGTCAGATAGTTTTACGATATCATTTCCAATCACAATCATTCTGCTTCGGTTTTATTTTCAATTATTTCGATTAGATTTTTAATTGTAATTAAATTCTCGAGGCTATCGTCATCAATTTCTATGTCAAATGCTTCTTCAACATCTAATACAATATCGACAATTCTGGCAGAGTTGATTTTGATATCCTCAATAAGCTTCATTTCTGGTTTAATATTCGCTAATGTTTTCTTCTCAAAACTATATTTTTTGAGGATTTCTGTAATTTTTGATAGTATGTCTTGGTTCATGCTTAAATTTTTGTGTAAGGTACAAAAAAAAGTATTTCAGCGGAAAAAAAATTTGCTTTTTTTCTTTTGCGTGATTTTGAAGCTTAAATAGTGTTAGTTAATACAGTCAGGTTTTTGAACTAAAACATTAATACTTGCTGAGTATCATACATGCATTGACATCTCCAAATCCGAAACTGGTTTTTAGTACATGTTTTATTTGGTGATTAATTGCATTGTCGGGGACAGATTTTTCGTCAATTATTTTCGCAATTTCCGGGTGTAGAGGTTTGCTATTAATTGATGCAGCGACTTTTTGGGTTTGTATTTGCATAATAGCAGCAATCGTTTCTATGGCTCCACCTGCCCCGATACAATGTCCGGTTTGTGCTTTCAGGCTATTAATAAGGGGGAAATTGTCCTTGGTACGTGCTAAGGCTTTGCTCAGGTTTTGTATTTCTAATACATCTGCCATGGTTGAGCTTAGGTGTCCATTGATGTAATCAATGTCAGAGGCTTTTATCTCGGCATCTTTAATGCTTTCTTGTACACATTTTATCACCGCCTCAGATGATGGTGCTGTCATTGTTCCTCCGTTTCTTAATCCGCCTGAATTAATATGTGTGCCGGATATTTCAGCGAGAATGGGTGCATTTCGGTCTAAAGCAGAGTCTAAGGATTCCAATAATAAAATGCCCGCACCAGCACCGGGAATAAAACCAGCAGCATTTTCACTTAGTGGGCAAGACGCTTTTTTGGGGGTTTCATTCATGCTTCGATTTAATACACGCATGATATCAAAGCCAATCCAACCATGAGTTGATACACTTTCAGCACCACCTGCTAACATGCGTTTGGCTTTACCATTGGCAATCCGTTCTGCTGCTGTGATAATTGCCTCTGACGCGGTGGCACAGGCAGAGGAATTGAAACTTATCTGATTTCCCAGCCCAAGTGCCATGCTTAAGTGTGCTGATGGTGCGTTAGGCATACTTTGCTCAACAATTGTGCTGCGTAATTTTCGCTTTCGTTTTGGGTCGGTGTTTGGTACGAGTTTTTCGCTAATTAAATCGAGAGGGCCAATGCCTGAACCAATGATACAACCAGTGTCATAATCTGCATCATTATTGTGATTTTCCGGAATTTTAAAACCGGCCGATTTCCATGCTTCTAACCCGGCCAGTATTGAATATTGCAACAAAAGACTGCTGTTTTTGAGTCCATAATCATCAATGTATGGTAGTAAATGTGAGTTGGAAATATCTGGAATGCCTGCAACCTGACATGCAAAGCCGGTTTCTTCCATAATTGGCTGATGCGTCAATCCACAAAACGCATCAAATAAATTACGTGAAAATTCGTCAACTCCTGTTCCTATAGGTGATACAACACCTACTCCTGTTACTACGACACGCTGTTTGTTTATTTGTTTTTTCATGTGCTAATTATTGCTTTCAATAAAATTACAAATTGCAATGGCTCTTGCAGCCGGTTCTGAATCATCTATTAGATATAAAAAGATTTCGCTTTTCAACATTTGTTTTCTCAAATAGATTTTTTTGCTGCAAATTTTTATTTCTGCCCCAGGTGGCACGGGTTTTAAAAAATCCGCTTCGACATGTGAAAAAGCAGGAAAGAATGATTTTCCAAACAAATCCAATAAATAAATTCCGTGAGATACTAAACCAACTTGACCCATGCACTCCAATAAAAGAACGCCAGGCGTAAGTGGTTGGTTAATAAAATGATGGGCATAAAATTCAGAATTCGCATTAAAATGATAGCTCCCTGCTATAGCGCTGTCATTGATTGCGGTAATCTTGTCCACAAAACGAAATGCTTTACCATACGGTAGGGCTTCAATGATTTTTTGACTCATGTTTTTTCCCATCTGTTGAAAAACTTTATTCAAATATCAGATTTTTTTGCTTACTATCAACAAAAATATTACTTTTAAAACATGCAGGGGAAATATCACACATTATATTTTGAAGCCACAAGACGCTGTAATTTGAATTGTCCATATTGCAGCAGTGGGTCTAATAAAGAGGGATTTAAGGATGTTTTTAGTTTTGAGGACATTAAAAACAAAGTCCTATTGCCTGCAAAAGCGCTAGGTACAAAATTTCTTGATTTGTCCGGAGGTGAGTTTTTAATGCGTGATGATGCGATGGATATTTTACGCTTGGCGAATGATTTAGGATTTCGAATTGGAATTGCCTCAAATGGATTGTTATTAACTGAGAAAAAATTGGATGAGCTACAAGGCTTATTGGGATCAAATTTATTGATTTCTCTTGGAATTAATAGTTTTGATGAAGCAAATGAAATTACCCGACAAGTTACGATTGAATACACTTTAGCGTTAGTTCAGCGTTTGAAAGCACGGGGTATTGCTATTAATGTTGCTGTTACTATGGGGAGCTTTAATGCAGACAATTTCCAGAAGACAATTGATAGAATTGTGTCGCTTGGCTTGGCATTCAATCGCATACCATATACGCCAAGAAATACTTGTGAACGCTCCTACATGTTTGATAAAAACACATTGAAAACAAAATTGCATCCAGCCTTAAATTCTACGCATTTGGGTTATGTGAGTTTTGTTCCTTTCTTTTTAAATCCAGCCGATTATTATGCAAAATCAAAGCAAGATGAAGGTCAAGATACGGTTCCTTTAAATCCTTCTGTTGGATGTTGGGTTGGCTCGTTTTACGGAATTAACCCTGATGGAGAGGTGGCTCCCTGTCCATTACTTGGTGATCATCTTAGTGGTGGTAATGTCTTAAAAACGCCTTTAAAGGATATCCTATTTAAATCGGAATTATTTGTAAAACTCACCAATCGAGAATATCTCAAGGGAAAGTGCGGCGCCTGCAGATATCGGTTTACTTGTGGTGGATGTCGTGTAATGGCATATTATTTAACCGGAGATGTGTTCGCTGAGGATCCGACTTGTTTCATAAATGAATTAAGTGAATCAGAACTAAAAACTCTGGAGCAGCAGACTAAAGCAAATTTTAGAAAGTATTATATTTTGTCAAAAATAGGTAAAGGGTTTTAACGTTTTGTGATAAGCTTTTTCGTCGTTTTTACATTGGAAATGTACTATTTGATGGTAAGTCAGATTTTACGGTTTCACCAGCATTTACAATCACATTGTCTCCAATTTTCACTCCATTTATTATTGTGACACCAGCACCAATATAGCATCCCTTTCCGATTTCTGTAGGACCAACAATTGCACAATTTGGACCAATCATTGAGTAATCTCCTATTTTAATTCCGTGTCCAATTGTTGTATTTGCATGAATCGAAACAGATTGACCAATTATTGTGTTAAATGAAATGATGCAACCTGGGTGGATGACTGTACCTTTTTTGATGCTTGCATTGTCAATAATTGTTGCAGAACTAGAAATAAACCTATCTAATTGCCCTCCTTGTTGTATTAGTTTTTCAGTAATTTTCTTTTTGATTCTTGGATGACCTATGCATGTTAAAAATCGATTGTCGGTACTGAAGTGTTTTGCCACTTCTGAGAGCTTATTTATGACTTTAAATTGCGAGTTTAAAAAATGAATGGATTTCATTCCATTGTTTTCATCAAAAAAAACAATCGTATTTTCATTTCGATCTGATATAAGACCATATAAAGTTTCTTTCCCGGCAGCACCGGCACCTGCAATTATCATGAATAAAAATTCTTAATTACATCACAAATATAATCAATTTCAGCAATACTCAGCTCCGGATAAAAAGGAAGTGAAAGCACCTCTTTCGATAAGGCTTCTGCATTCGGGCAAGGAGTCTGAAATCTTTCTAATATAGGATGTTCATATAAGCATTCTGAATAATGTATGCGGGTTTCGATTTCATGTATGTTGAGATGTTGTTTTAAGTTATTTCTGTATTTTGATCGAATTACAAATTTGTGAAAATTGCCGGTATATTGAAACTGTTCGCTTATGAGTATTTCTAATGGTAAATTGTTCAAATTGGAGCTATATCGTTCTGCTAGTTGCTTGCGAATGGTCAATTGTTTGTTAAAATTTGTGAGTTGCCATTGAATTAGTGCGGCTTGTGACTCTGAAATGCGGCTGTTAATCCCAAATTGGTCGTATTTCCCGGTTATGGGGTTTTTCCCGTTTTGACGGGCGGCTTTGCAATAATGTGCAATTTCTTTATCATTGGTTAGTATGGCGCCGCCGGTTCCAAAAGCATGGACAGGTTTTGTCGGGTCAAAGCTGAAAATACTGATGTCACCAATGCTTCCGGCAGCTCTTTTGGTCTTAAAAGAACCAATGGATTGGGCTGCATCCTCAATTAATTTTAAATCGTGGTTTTGTGCAAATTCTTCCAATGCTTTAATATCGGGAAGATTACCATATAAATCCACAAAGATTATTGCTTTTGTTTTGTTGGTGATTTTTTGTTTTGCATCGGCTAAGTCCATCAATGCATTTTTGGGATCAATGTCAACAAACACCGGCTTTGCACCAGTGCGTGTAATTGCAGTGGCAGATGCAATAAATGAAAATGTGGGTATTAACACTTCGTCATCGGGTTGAATTTTTAATGCATTTAATGATAAGAATAATGCATCTGTGCCACTTCCGACAGTGATGGAATATTCTCGTTTGAATTGAGCTGATAACGTGTTTTCTAAAGAAATGCTATTTTCCCCGGAAAGAAACTGTCCTGAAATATCTGCTTTTGACCTTTGTTCAGAAATTTCATTAATATGTTGCTGGTACATTCGGTCTAAGCCAAAAAAACTAAGTTTTGTTGCCATAATAAAATATCTCTATACATTTTTCTACCATTACATCTGGGTGATGGTATAATACTCCATTAATTATTACTGCTGCCGATAAAGAACTCAGTTGTTCATAAAAATGATTACTCCTATAGTTTTCAGGCAGTTTATCTATTATTATTTCAAATTTTTGTTTAAAATCTTGAAATAAGCGTTCCGAATTTTCTGATTTTTCAGGATGACTGAGTCTGTTGTAAACGCTCTCAAATATTTGAGTCTTAATCGTTTGTACTTTGTCGGCTTTTAAGTCAAATGTTTGAGCCATTGTTTCACGTAAAGCAGCATCATGAGCCCATTGCTTTATTCGTAATATCAAGGCATTAAATTCATCGATGTTTGTTTTTGAAATGGAAGTATCTTGCTTTTCAAAATCTTGAGATTGATAAAACTGTGCTAGCTTATTAAGCTCGTCCTTACTTAAAGAGAATAAGGCTTGGCTGTAGGCATTATTGACGTGTACAAAATTTAGACTGTAATTGTTTTCATTACAAAATCTGACTAAGGCGGGTATTTCACTTTTGTTCTGTTTTAGCGGGCATGCTGGAATGTTAAGTGTTTTCCCTTTATCTTTCATGTATTTCCCAAAATATCGCATGTTTTCAAGCACGACTTCATATACTGCGTTTTTGCGAATGGTTTCATAAGTTGATTTTGTGCTTGCTTCGAAGGAAAGATTAATTTTGAAATTTCCTCGCTTTAGTAAATCTTTTACTTTATCGTTCAGTATTGTTCCGTTTGTAACAACTGATATTTCACAGGCTGGGTTTGTCTTTATTATCTCCTCCCATAACTCATAATAAAGCGGGATTAGAAAAGGCTCTCCACCAGCAAAAACCGTTTCTTTTAAATGAGGAATGAAATCCCGAAATGCTTCCTTGAAGGTTTCATTAAATGGAGACTTTATTGGAGGCAGATTTTCTTTGTTTTTACGTATGGATGAGGAATAACGACCATTACACATAATGCACTCAAGATTACATGTGTTATCTAAAGCAAGTTCAAAACTTAATGGCATGTTATTATTCGTCCATAAATGATCATATTGCCTCAGTTTAACGGTTTTAAATTCTTGATTATTAATTGCTTCCTCGCATATTGCACAGCCCGATGGAAACTCTCGTTTTTTAATGCTTTTTCGATACGTATTAAATATAGAACCCTGCCAAATATCCATTAAGTTTTTGTTGGGATAAAGTTCATCCATACTTCGATTATTACAGCAGGGTGAAATTCGTCCGTCCATACTGATTTTTACAGATGTAAATGGTGCATGACATAGTAGTTTATGCTTTCCACGATTTCGATTCAACAGTCGGTATGTCTTTCTTTTAACTTTTGACATCTTATTTATTATCACATGTTTTTATGTTTATCACGAAATGCATTTGCCACTTGATTTACTCTTTTTTTGACAAAGTCAGGATTTGTTTCACGAAATCTAAGCTCTGATATCAACCAATGAGCAGGTAGTTCAGAAAAATAGCGAATGCACTCGTCTCTTACTACATCGTTTTTTAAATGTCCAAACATTAAGTTGAGGATATAATCGGCATTTTTAAATTCTGTTAGGTTCATTGTTTTAAGATAGTGATTAATTTGCGAAATAAAGCGTACTTCATAAGCATCAAATCCGTTGGACTGTTCTGTTTCTCTCGCTTTTGCCGTTTTTGCTGTTTTTTCAAGATAAAATATTAAGTTATCTAAATGGACTTTATTTTCTTTTTGCACTGCCGTAGTATCCTTTAAGTTAATATGCTTAAGCTTTGAAACGATTGTTTTGAGCTCATTTGAATGTAATTCAGACAAACTGCATTGTGCAGGATATTTGACATGATTAAATGTGATATGTAAATTATTGTCATTAAGAAATGATATTGTATCGGCGAGGGTATGAGCATTTTGTTGCATAGGACTCACCTTTACATGCAGTGTCTCTGCTTTTTGTTCGTAGATTTCTTTTAATCTGAGCAAATTGCGTTTAACTTTTGAGAAAACGTTGCTGCCGGTAAGCAGATTAAATGTTTGTTCATCTATCGAATCAAAAGACATTGAAATTCCCACTTGATGGTTTTGGATAAAATCAAATTGATGCTCATTGATAGCTGATCCATTGGTTGAAAAATAAAATTTTTGATTTTCCCCATATTTTAAACTCAGCTCGATGATTTCATCATAAGCTTTAATAATAAACGGTTCACCACCAGAAAAAACAAGTCGTTTTGCATGCTTTAGCAGGGGGATAAGGCTTTCAGGAAATGCGCTGTCGTAACCTGACTTTGTGTTATTTGAAATTCCTTGTTTTTTGCAAATTGATGAAGAGTACTCATCATTGCACATAACACAGCTGAAATTGCATTGATTGGATATTTGAAATTCTAAACTTATAGGATGCTTTCGACTGAGATTTTTCGATTCGGTCTCATATCTTTCCGCATAAATGAAGTTGTGGTTTTCGTTAAGAATGTGGTAATAACATTCAAGGCATCCATATGAAAAATGATTCTTGCGTATATGTTTCCTGAGATTTTTAAAGTGTTGATCTTTCCATAGTTGCATGTAGTCAATTCCAGAGTGGTATTTCCCCCAGGCATATTGCTTATTATAAAAACAGGGTAATATTTCTCCATGAAATGAAAATGTGAGATTGTAAAAAGGAGCCATGCAAATGTACTTGCCACGACTATATTGTTTTTTGTATTGTTTTATTTTCTTATGCATTGTAATATTTGCTACGTTCTAAGCTTTGAGTGTTTTTAATTAAGTCTTCATCATTCATTTCTGTCAAGATATTAATTGTTCTGTTTTTATGATTTCTTCCGAACGCTTTGAAAAGGTTGAGATAAATTCCCGGTTCAATTTGTTCTGAAAGCATGTTAATTTGTTTTTTGAGTAGAGAATTGGTGTCATCAATTTTGCCAAGGTAAGTGATGAGCTTTTCTTTGCTTATGTAAAATTCAGGATTTTCAATCACATGGTTTTGATAATACTCCAAGCGTTTTAAAAAGGATTCAAATTTTGAGTTGTTACTACCAGCAGAAATGTTTTTATATGCACTTTTAAGATATGCCAAACGCTCGCTATAAACGGACGGATCAGCATTAAACAAACTTTCTGTAAAGGGGAAATATACCACTGAAAAATTAAACTCAATATTGTTTTCGTTACAAAAATTTATGAATTCCGGAATTTCTTTCCAGTTTTTAATCATGGGGCAAAAATTCAAGCCGAGCGGATTTTTGATTTTTGTCTGGATGTAATCAAAATTGGATTTGACGACCGAATATTTTGCATTTCTTCTTATACGCTCATATACCTCAGGAATGAATGAATCAATTGAAACCACAATTCTGAAATTCCCTTTTTCTAACAAGCGCTTAAATCGCTCAGGTAAAACTGACAAACTTGTGTGGACAGTAATTAAACAATTTGGGTTTGTTTTAATAATATCTTCCCAAATGTCGTAATATAAACTTATAACTAAAGGTTCACCCCCATTAAAGGTTGTGTTTATTAAGTTTGGGATAAGTTTTTTTATTTCACTACGGAAGTTTTGCCCATAATCATAATAATTTGATTCTTGATTATTATTAACACGATAGGAATTGCTGCACATTATACAGTTTAAATTGCATTTTAAAGAGGTTTTAAATTCAAGGTTAACCGGATTGTTGTGTTTTATGCGGATTGGAGGATACCATTTGCTGGCAACATCATTAAAATTGTGATTGTTGAAATCATTGATGCAAAAACGACATCCATTGGGTAAATCACGATGTTTTATACGCTTTTGCAAGGCTGTACGTGCTTTTCCATGTATAATTTCTTCAATACTATGAATGTTTATATTTCCTAAAATGCTTTCGGTGTTTAAGCAACAACTTGTAACAGTTCCATCTTCATTAAAACGCAAAGTGTTGAAGGGTGCATAGCATAAATAGTTGTAGCGTCTGCCCGTTGATTTTTTAAACTGTTTTGCTATGGATTTGCTAATTTTCATCTTGGATACAGTTTATATGCATAACATTGGTTTCTACTTGAAATATCCAATATGGATTTTGGCTTTCAGGGTTTGAGTTGTTGGTCTGAAAACTGAAATCTGTAAGGTCTAATTTTGACGCAATATTTTCTCCATTTTTAAATGCAAAAAAATCAATTGAATAATTGCCGGGTAACAGATGCTTTTTGTTAAGTTGGATATGTAGATTTGTTGAACCACTCTTTAAGGTTGTTTCGTGTTTTTGTGATATGAGGCTAATAACATTTGACGGAGTCCGTCTATTAAGGACAATTTGTATCTCGATGCATTCTTCTGCTTGCAAAGTTTTTATGCTAAGCGTTCTTCCAATCTGTTCTTGACTCTCTGTTTGATCTTGAATTGTGAGTATAATAGTCTCATTTATAATTATTTCACCTGAAACGTCTGTGTTCAAGGTGTTTTCTCTAATTTCTTTGCTCTTATGTGTTTTGCTGTAATATATTCCTACTTCAAAAGGATTCCCGTACTGAATAATTTTTCCCGTCGTAAATAATGCGAGTTTATCACAGATTCTGTCAATTTGTGATAAGTGGTGGCTAATAATTAGGACTGTTTTTTTTTTTTGTTTTAATTTTAGAATAGTGTCTGGTGCTTTTCTCTGAAACTCAACATCTCCAACACTCAGCACCTCATCAAGTAAATAAATATCGGCATCAATATGTACCACAACGGCAAAGGCAAGGCGCATATACATACCGCTGCTGTAATGTTTTACGGGAGTGTCTAAGAAATTGGGGAAGCCGAATAATTCCACAATTTCGGCAAATTTTGTATCCACTTCGGCTTTTTTCATGCCGTGCAGGCGAGCGTTGAGGTAAATATTTTTTCTGCCGCTTAAATCGGGGTTGAATCCGGTGCCAACTTCGAGTATAGAGGCCACTTTTCCCCGGATTTCTACATTTCCACTGTCGGGAGCAGTAATTTCACTTAAAATCTTTAGTAAAGTACTTTTCCCGGAACCGTTAGGGCCGATAATGCCAATGGCTTCACCCTGTTTAATATCCAAGTTGATATTATTCAGAGCCATAAGCTTTTCATCCTTTCCCTGTGCATTTTTCAACGAATAGCTTTTGCTTAAATTGCGAATGCTTATGGAATAGTTGTTATTAGATGAGGTCGGCATAGTACTTCTCCTTTCTTCTGAAATTACGCCATCCCCAAAAACCAAGTATCAAAACGGGAATCAAGCTGATAAGAAAATATATATCTGGGAAAGGTGTTCCGAACATTGCCCAACGGAATCCTTCAATGGCAAATGCTGCCGGGTTAATGTACAAAATGAAACTAATATTGTCAGGGACAATGGTGCTGGGATAAAACACCGGTGTCACAAAAAAACCGAAATTAATCAGGTAGGGGATGAGGCGAGATGTATCGCGGTAACGCACCGAGATGCTTGCAATCCACAATCCAATGGCAAATCCGCTAAGGATGATAATGGATAGAAATGCAGGAATCAGTATAATTTGCCAACGGATACTCATGCCAAACAAAAGCACGAAAATTATGGCAACAGCCATGGCAATGGTGAAATCTACCAGCCCCGGAATCACTTTGCTCATGGGCAGAATCACTCGCGGGAAATAAATCTTATCCAACAAGTGCTTATTGTCTATCAGGCTATTTCCGGCATCTCTAATGATGGATGAAAAATATACCCAAGGAATTAATCCGGTGAGCACAAATAAAGGAAAGGGAACGTTTCCGGTGTCAATTTTGAGAATATATCCGAAAATTAGCCAATATAACATGCTGGCAATGAGTATCTGAAAAAGATTAATGAAATACCCCAAAAAAGTTTGTGCATTTTTGCCTTGTATTTCACTTTTTGCAAAACTCAATGCCAAGCCGAATTGATTTAAACTGCGTGTCACGTATTCCAATGGTTTAGTTGGCTCATTGTTAATGTGCCTGACTTTCTGTTTATTGAAATCCCTATATTGCATGGTTGTTTTGATTTTGATATGGTAAAGTTAAGGATTTTTTAACGTATAGAATGAAAATATGGAATCATTTTGAAAATATGCTTTCATATATTCTGTAAGATGTTCATCTTTCTCCGTTTTGTAAATTAGGTCTCCCATGTTTAATTAGACATATTTTCACAATTTTTACAGTTTCCACTAAAGGGAATTTAGTTTTTTACTCCACTTTCTTTCCGATCTCGAATCACAGAACATTATTTATAAGTGTTCGGGATAAAAACGGCATATTATTTTTGGTGTTTTTGTGAAAGAAAGTTCACAAAGAAAATCTCCGTCGGTTGCCGGACAAGTTCTGCTGTCCCGTATTTTTCGTTATTCATTGGGCATCGTTCCGTACTCCTCGAATCTCCTCGTACCTGCGGGTCGAGTAGTTAAAAACTCCACTGATGCCTCAATGAATAACGAAAAATCTAAGCTTGACCGGCTACCGACGTGTAATGCGCCAGAGTTCGTGTCCGGCTGGGGCACGTGAAAAAACAAGATGAAGCCTCGAACCATGGATACTACGTAATAAATTCAACTGTACAGATATAAATGTTACAATCAAAGGTTAAAGCAAGCCATCCAAGAACAAGTTCCTAGAAGCCTTCTGAAGGAAGGCTATGCGCGCTGGGAATGGCAGACCGCGAGCTAGAGATGGCCGTGAATGTCGGATTTTTGATGTAAAATCAATCAGATGCTTTAGACACGTTCTGATTAGATTTTACAAAAATCTGGCAGAGCGCGTTGACAGTCGGTGCTGCCTTGTCTTTTTTGCTTCCTTTTTTGACTAAGAAAAAAGGAAGAGAAAAACAGTAAACTTATGTGTTGCATGGTACTTATAATTAATCCCAAAAGCATAAACAATAATATCGATTTCTCCCCTCGATCTGAAGTTCAGGTTAATCAAATACTCAATTCATTTAAAGCCAATTAAACCCGGCATTTATGTTGAGGATTTTTTACAATTGCTTTAAGCATCGCTTGGCTTCACGATTGATACTTTCTTTATACGGACTTATATTTATTTTCAAACACAATTTCAAATATCGCTTTGCTAAATCATTATTGTATTCTGCTGCATAAATTTTTCCCAGATTTAATGCTGCTTGAGGAGCAAAATACCAGATTTGATCTTTTCCTAAAAGGATGGTTTTTTTGTAATAATTTTTTGCCACTTCCGGTTTTTCCATTTCTTCGTTGATGCTCGCTTTCCGATAGTGAAACTCGGTGTTTTGGCGCAGGTTTTTTGTTTCTGTATCAAATTGATTGACCTGTGCCAGTGATTCACTGTAATTGCCACTGTTGTAAAGCAATCTTGCTTTTAGCAAATGCATATTGGGCGGATTGTCTGTCTCTAATTCATGGATAATATATGCAGCTTGTTCATTGTTTTCTTTTTGTGCTAAGGAAATCATGACTTGCCTCTGCGCCTCTGCTTTTTTTGTTTGATTTGTGATGAGGTAATTCCAGTATAGGCTACGTTCGGCGCTAAGATTTGAGATATCAGTCGTTTTATCTTTTTTGTATAGAGTTAGATATTTTTCTGCTTGCGGATTTAATTGATACAGCAAAAAGTTTCCAATTTGGTAGTTGAGTAAATTGAACTCTGTATCACCCTGATTGTCATAGTTTTTTAAAAGAATGGACAGGCAATCTTCTGTGTTTCCTGAGGCTTCTGCCAACATGGAAAGCCCTTGTCGCATGAGTGGATTATAATATAAGCCGGCATCTAGTTTTTTGAAATAACCGTAATAGGTTTCTGGCTTGTCGGTAAAAAAGGCAGAAAACATTGCATAGTAAAATCCGATTTCATACTTATCTCCGAGTGTTTTTGCGTTTTCAAAGGCATATTTTAAGTTTTTCACCCCAAGTTCAAAATCACCTTCCATGCCAAGCACACCAATTAACCACTCGTATTTTTCGGGGACTGATCCAAGAAAAATATTGTATAATCCGCTTATTTCTGATGTTTCATGCGAGTCAGGCGAAAGTTTCTCTAAGGTTTTATAGGCATTAAATCCATTCTTAAAGCTTTTTACCGCTTTTAATTCGTTATTACTTACCATGTAAATTGTCGTCGCATGTAATTGTGCTTCCGCAATCATGAAATATTTATCAACATCTGGAATATTTGCATTTGATATATTGCTAATTCGTGCCTCTATTTCGTTAAGCCAAATGTTTTTTTGACTTTCATTTTCAAAGAACAGCAATTGTAAAAGATCATAATGATTTAGCAATCGATTTAGGTACGGATTGTTTTCATTATGCAGTAAAGCTTGTTCCAATGCGGATTTTGCGCTTTTTAAATTGCAACTGTATAGCTTGGTTTTAATTTCCGGAAACCATAAATCCTTTTCTGTTGAAAGCGCACCTGCATTTGTTCCGGATGCTGTTAATCCAAAAATTATTGTAAAAATGAAAAGAATGCGTGTCATTAAATGCTTTTTTTTACGGCTTCAAATATATTAAAATTAAAGCGCGGTTAATAATTTGTTAAGATAAAATCTTTGTTTATATTGAATACTTGCTTAACTTCGTAAGTTCAAAACTAAATGAAATATTTAAATACAAACATTTAATTAAATTTAATTATGAAACGAAAATTACTTTTTATTCCAGTATGCTTGCTTTCAATGATGTTCTCATTGAGCGTTATGGCGCAAGATGTTATGATTACTGGTGTGGCTGATGGCCCATTAACCGGAGGACTTCCTAAAGTCTTGGAAATTTATGCGGTAAATGATGTTGCAGATTTGTCTGTTTATACCGTGAAAAAACAAACCAATGATAATACCGAATGGACTGCAACCGCCTATAATATGAGCGGAAGCGCAACTGCCGGTGATTTTATTTATGTGGTTTATGTTGATGGAGACATGTTGAATTTTACTGAGTTTTTTGAAAATTCACTGACACCAGTTGAG
>Ga0307990_1001990_pt1 | contig 16709 bp, 13 predicted proteins | sample EllFjometagen129_FD_203168 | JGI IMG/M metagenome (GOLD analysis project Ga0307990, IMG submission 203168) | Marine microbial communities from Ellis Fjord, Antarctic Ocean - #129 | ecosystem: Environmental > Aquatic > Marine > Unclassified | place: Southern Ocean | collected 2014-10-08
TATTTGGATTTTATGCCCCACTCTTTTTTCAAAGTTGGTTAATTTAATCTCTTTTTTTGAAGGACTTATAATTAATAAATCAATGTCACTTACAGAACTATTTTCTGCTTTGGCAAAACTTCCAAATAAGATTATCGCCTCAGGATAATTTAATTCTTTTACAAGATAATCTATAAGTCCAGAACCATATAATAAATTTAGATTATAATTTAATTTTAACTGTTTAAATTTTTTGTTTTCAACATTGGCTTTAAATAAAAGATGGTTTAATTTTTTCTCTGATTTTAAGATATTTTTTTCCTTAAGTTCTTTTAAATATTTAGATATGGTAGTTGGAGATTTACCAAGCAATTTAGAGATTTGCCTAATATGAAACTGTTTTTCAGGCTCTTTAATAAAAAAGTTTAAGATATTGTCCATTTTTGTTTACACTTGTCCAAAATATTAAACACTTGTCCATTTTTAAATCTTTTCTAGATTTTACCCTTGTCTGGTTATAGTAACTAAATCTTCATTAAAATCTTTAGATATAATTAATTTAACTTTACCATTTATATTTGGGATGCAATATGGATCTTCACTTGCGGTTATTTTTGAGACATCAATATACATTATGTTTTTTCTATCAATAAGTTCTGAAGAACGAAACATTAAATTATTAAATTCATTATTTGTAAAACACACTGCTTCTATTTTGTTTGGCAAAGAATAAGTTTCTGGTTGTGAGCCCCTTGGAGATTTCCACATATTATTCACATCTTCTTGCAGACCATTTCCAAAACTTTCTATTTGAATTGTCTTTTGCAGATTAATAAACTTAGTAATAGCATAAACAGCAAAAGCAATAAATATAATAATTAAAAAAATAGAGAAAATCATTCCAAAAGATAATTTCATTTGTCCTCTTTTATCAGGCTTGACCCCTATCTTAAAGGAGGAGTCATAAGAGGAACCTTGGTTCCTTTTATTCATATATCCAATAAAATATTAGAACTTATAAAGTTTTATTATGAATGAGTGTCCTAGCTTATTTAACTATAAATATCAAAAGGTCTGGCAATTAAACTACACTCATTTTGAGGAGGATATATTCCTCCTTCCCTAATTTCTCCACATTTAATATAAAAGTTAGTATTACTTTCCCAATCCACATAATGTTCAAAATCATTATCCATACTTATCATTAAAGTTCCTTCTTCAAAATTATAATCACATCCAATATTACTTGAAGTTCCATACCTACATACAGCTTCTTCATCTGTTATTAATTTCAGATAATCACCTTCATGATAAACCCTCACAATTATTGGGGCTGCTGTATCTGTTTCAACTTCAAAGTTTATTGTTGCTGTATCTGGGTTTCCACCCAAATCAATACATTTTATGTGAAAGTTATAACTTCCTTGCGAAACCCATAAGTCTTGTGAATGTTTAAAGGAGTTTGTATCATAGAACTGAACATAACTTCCTTCCTCTCCTGTTTCACTATAATAACAAAGAGATATTCCATCATCATATCCTGCAGAGGTTTCTGCTTCTATTGTAACTTTTACAGAACTTGTAGGTCCTTTAATTATTGTGTTGTTTGGGGTAACTTCACTAAGTATTAAAGGTTCTGTTCCAATTAAAATATATTCATATGATTCTGTGTTTGTATTTCTTAACTCTGTTGAAGAAGGTTGGTCTTTACATCTAACATAAAATTTATTTTCAATATTATTTTGTAATCCTGTTAAAGTTGTTTCACATGGATATAACATATATGCATTCATTTCCATAATATTAGTTGCACAAGACATTGTATTTTCCATGTTTTCATAATCTTGGTCTAAATGACTCCATCTACATTCTGCAGGCTCATTAATATAAAACATTGCTGTTAATGATTCTGTATTATGGCTCACAGGTTTTCCATTCACAGGGTCTGCAAAAACAATTAAAGGATTTGTATAATCTGGTTCTGGATCTACACAATATTTAAACACAAAGTTTGCAGGATTTGAATTTCCATTTTTATCTTCACACCTTACATATAATTCATAGTTCCCGTCATTTTCTATTGTGATATTTTCAGAAGTTAATGAATTTAAACCAGGCATGCTTAAAGAGAAAGAATGATTATAATCTGCAATACCTCCACTTAAGAATAAATTCCCCATTGTTTCAAAACTACTTGTCCTTATCGGACTTATTTTACATCTTGCAGGTTCATCAAGAGAAACTCCAAAAGATAATGGTGTAAAAGCAGGAACACATCCATCACTTGATTGATATTTAATAAAGGCGCCTCTATCTGGAGGAGCTATTGCATCTGCTGGAGAATATTTATATTTTTCATTTAATAATGCCTTAGTCCATGTTCCTATTATAGGATATTTTATATCATTTGGATTTACCCAAACACATTTTTCATTTCCTGTTCCCAAATTTATTAATTCACAACCCTGTCCTAAACTTCTACATTGGTAATCAGTACAAGGAAACAATCCCTGATTATTACATAATTCACAATCATCTCCACCTGTTTGAGGTTGCCATGCATTACATTGAAAAGTAATTTGTTGATATCTTTCATTTTTAAAGAATAATAAACTAATTATAATCCCTGCTCCAGCCATCATCCAACCAAATCCAGGCAGAGCCATAAGATCAACTAGACCTGTTAATTCTCCAACAACTGCTCCTTGTGCTGCAGCAGCAGTTATAGTTCCAGCTGCAATTTGTGTACCATATTGTGCAATAACTTTTTTTGCAACTTGTTTCATAACAATTTGTGTTGCAATTCTTCCTGCAGTAAATCCTATTGAAGAACCTGCAGCAGCTGTATTAAAACCTCTTTGAATATTTACATCATCTGTAATTTTTGACCCTATAAATCTAATGCCAAAATAAAGAACACTTGCCCATGCAGCTGTTTTCAGAATAAAACCACCCCAAGGATTAAGTTTTGCTACAGCTTTAGCAACCTCTGTTTCAGTAAGAATAGTAATAGGGGGAGGAGTACCAGGAATAGGGGGTGTTACAGCAGGTGGTTTAGGTGGTATAATGTTTTTAGCTAAACTATAAGCATTAATTCCATATGAGCCCAAACTTAATAACTCATCCAATCCAAAATTTGATTTATCATCTATTGGAGGAAGAAGATTTGGATTTAAAGGAATGTTAGTATCAGTTAATCTATTTTGAAATGCTTGAGTAGAGTCTGTTTGAGTATCAGGTATAGAATATTCACATCTTCCTTCTATTTGTCTTGAAGTGAACATAGAATAATCACAATATTTTCCATTAAGAGAGGGTATAGTTTCGCATCTTCCAACATATTCTAAAAAGGTTCCATCACAACATTGCCCACAATCACTATTATCTACACAAGATTTTGGATTTGAAGTAGTAGGACATGCAGGGGTTAAATCCCCTACAGCACTAACAACCCCAACACTACTTCCAATAGCATAAGATATTGCAACTATCCCTACAATTAATAAAATAATTTGGAAAAATGCCTCTGCTTTTGGTTTTCTTTTTATAATCATTCTATTTTACTAAAATCAATTTCATATTCATCATAATATCCTTCACTTCCAACATAATTTACACTTATTCCACAATCTCCCATATTTCCACAAATTTCTTGAAAACTTGCTAAGAAATCTGCATTGCTTTCACATCCAGATTCACATTTTTTAGAATCTCCCTCTTCATATCCTGGAACACATTTACAGTTTTCTTCACATTTTGTTCTTTTCTTTTCATCATCTTCTTCTATACTCTCTTTCCCAGTAAAAATACCATATTTATATTTAACAAGACAATAATATGTTCCAATATTACATATGGTGCTAGATTCTGATTCTGAATTCCAAAAATCAAATCCAGGAGAAAATTCAGGAATACAAGTCGCCTTTACTTCTCGACCTATTAAATTTTCTAATTTTAACTCTTGTCCTTCTTCATCTCTTAAAACACTATAACCTTCTATCCAGTTACAATCTCTTTTATCAATATTTGAGCAATCTTCTTCTGTTGTTTGGTCTACACAGTCTTGCCATCTATTTGCTGTACATACTGCATAAGAAAAGCCTTCTATTTCTGATTCAACACAAACAGTTGCTCTCCAAGGATCACAAGGTTCTACAGTAACCTCCCCATTATAACATAATAATCTAAAAGATTCACTTCCAGGAAGATTAGGTTCTACTCCTTTTTTAGTATTTAATGCACACCAAACTTCTCCATGTTTATAGATGTCTCCTTTATATTCACAACTTAAGTCACTGCAAACATAATCTCCATATAATGCAGCAGGACTTTCTGTTTGTCTATAAGATTTACAAGTGCTTCCTAAATAATAATCACAATTTCCACAATCTCTTGAATTTGCATTTGATTGTCCATAACCACAACTTTCTTCAACCCCCTTTAAATAAGTCCAATAATCTTGCTCATTTTTTTTTGAATAATCATAAATATTTGCAAGATTTCCACAAGTGTCTAAATAATATACTTGGTCTTTTTCTTCAACACAAGTTGTTCCTCCTCTTGGACCACAGTTAGTAGCTAAAATATCTGCAGAACACAAATACCCTTCGTGAAAAGAAATGTCTATTCCACTTGTAGTTATTTCATCTCCCCCAAATAATTCTTCAAATAAACTTTCATCTGAATCAGGGCTTGAACTTTGCATTGTTTGACATTCTTTTTGAGTAATCATTTTACAAGTTCTTTCCCCCTCTTTTTCAATAACACAAGCACCTTTTTCTTCTGAAGTAGCACTTGCAATACATACAAGTTGATTATCTATATCATTTCTAAAGTTTGTTTCTAATCCATAAATAGATGAAAGAGTCTTACATCTTGTTTGTGTAACAAAAGCACCTTGGTTTCCTAATAAACAACATCCAAGTTGACATTGAGGTAATTCATCTTGAGGTTCATCATACCAGATTCCTTTATTATTTTCACAAACTTTTTGAGGAGTATTTTCTTGACAAAGCCCTTCTCCAACATCAACACAAGTTCCTAACTTACAGTAAGTTGTTGATTCACAAGAAGTTGGAGCTTTTCTAAAAGGAGTATCTGCACATTGTTCTATAGGAGAATCTTGACACCAAGCACCATCTATTGTTTTTTCACAACAATAAGAATTTCCTTCAGCATTAACAAAATTTATAGCCAAAACTAAAAATAAAAGTACAACAAAGCTCATTAATATTTTTTTATTCATTTAAACAATACCATACCCTGGAGGCCATGCTTGACTTCTTGAAGCAAATTGGAACTTTTCATCAGTATCTCTATTTGTCAAGATATAAACTGTAGAGCCATCCATTCGATTTATTTTTTCAACTTTTAAATCATGATAATAATTCATATATGTGGTTGTTTCAACATCTCCATATGCTGCTTCCCAACTAATTATACTTCTAGCAATTCCTATAAGTTCATACAGATTATTGTCTATAACAACTCTAAAAGTTTCATATCTTTCAGTATCTCCTCTTGTCAAAGTTAATTCCTGTGTTAAGGTTGTCATAATATTTTCAGGAAGTAGTTCAACAGTTGTATTTCCTTCTTGAATACTGACATCATATCCTTGATTTTCAAAACTATTTCTTAAATCTTCAAAACAAGTATCAACCACAGGAGAGATAGCATTTTCAATTTCAGATTCAATATGTGATTTTAACATTGGCTGTTGCACAACACATGTTCTAAGAAATTCATTTGTATAACACAAATATTCTAATTTTTCGTCATCATATGGATGGTAATTCTCTGGATTCATACTCCCACCTTGCAAAGAAAGAATTTCAACTGTGTCTTCTATTTCATCTTCAAGGCAAGTTTGCATAAATGCAGCAGGATTTTTACTCTCTGGTTTTATTAAAGATTGTATCTGCGGGTAAAAAGCATATATTAAAACACCAATTGCAATAATAGCTATACCAATTATAATAAAAATAGTCACTTGCCCTCTTTTTCCCATGTTTCATATAAGATATTTTTATTTATAAATATTTCATTAATTTTTATATAGGATTATTTTCTAAACCAAATTAATATTTTCTTAACTTTGACTTAATTCAATAGTAACAACAACAGAAACCTTTATATATAATATTTGGGAAGGGGGTTTATGAGGAATAAAATAAATAGGAGAGATTTTGTTAAAGTATTATGCGCAGGGATTTTAGGTTTAGGACTTTCAGATTATGCTTTTGCCCAAGAAAAACCTAAGAAAATAATTGCAAAAGAATTCACAAAACTTCCTTCTCCAGATTATTATAATGTTGCACATAATGAAATTGAATGGGAATCTGCATCAAAAGGTTTAGATTTTTCTAGAACAGAAGTATATAGAAATAAGGAATTAGTAGATATAATTGCTACTTTAAAAATTAATCCTAAACAAAATAAGTTAAGGGTTTTCAATGGGTACAATCCTAAAGAGTATCTTACAGCAAATATTGAAAAATGGCAAGAGATGACCAAAGCCACAGCAATGATTAATTCAGCACAATACCAAGGAGGGGAGTTTCATTATAAACCTTGTGCATTAGTTCTAGGAAACTCTGTGTCTTTAAACTCTAAAGGAGAGATTACTCAGAAATTAAATAGAATAGGACCAACAAAAAACAAAGCAGTTAGGGGAATGCTTGTTTCAGAGCCAAAAATAAATTCAATGCCAGAAGCAGATTTACTTGATTTTAAATATGATTCTTTTGATTTAAATAAAACCCCTTATACACACGGTGTTCAACATTGGCCAATACTTTTAGATAGAGAAGGAAACATAAGAGTAAACTCAACACTTTGGCAAGCAAACAGAACAGTTGTAGCAAAAACAAAAGAAAAAGAGATTTTATTTATGACAACAGAAGGAGGATATTTTACATTACATAATTTTGGAAGATTTTTAAAAGAGAGTAATCAAAGAAAGGACAAAGGGTTTAATATTCATACAGCAATGAATTTAGATGGAGGATATGAAGCAAATATGATTGTCAAATCACCTAGTTTAGAATATTTAACATATGGAGAGTTTGAAACTTATGGTCCTGGAAAAGATGCAACTGTTTTTAATTCTAAGATAAACATACCTGGAGTAATTGGTGTATTCCCAAAGAATTAAGGGGAGTTAAAGATTCCTGACTCTTGAGAAAATTTGATAGAAGCTAATAATCTGTGATTGTTAAGTCTAGGATTATTTACATATGAAGAGTCATCTTCTTTATCCCAAGCCTTAAATATTTTATCTTCCGCATTTTTATTTTTTAATGCACTTTCTAAACAACCAATACCACAATTATAATTATAATATGCTAAAAGTATTTCCTGATCCTTTGTTAGTTTGTTTTTTTCTTCCTCCCCATAATATTTTCCATACAATTTAATACTCTGATATTTTCTATATGCATATTCTCCTGCTAAAGCAGTATATGCTTGTTCTATATTTTCAAAAACAACACTTGTTACTTTTTCATCTTTTTCATTTAGCCATTCAAAAGTTTCTAATTCCGAAGGATTAAAATCAGGAGGGAAAAATCCCTTACTTTTTTCAAAACTGTGATCTACTCCCCCAAATGTATCAAGTCCAATACTAATCCCTAAAATTTCCCGTTCAGGATCTGCTTTGATTGCTTCTTGGAAAGCTTCTAAACCCCCCATCTCTAGATTAAAAACATGGTGGAGTTCTTCCACACCTATTTTAGTATTCAATGTATTTTGATTTACAATTTCTACAACTTTACAAGGTAGTTTAGCTAAATTTTCTTCATTTTCCTGATTCACAAGTCCATAGAATCTTGGCCTTGCTCCAGTTTCTTCCTCTACTTTATCATATATCTTTTTTCCCTCTTCAGTTAAAGTAGGATATCTCTTTTCTGGGTTAATCACTAACTTTTGACTTTTTCTTATTACATTTTCCCAAGGCTTATTTGCATTAAACAATTCATTTCCTTTTTTATCTGTAAATATATTATTTTCTAAAAAATATTCTCCTTCATTAAGAGTTAAATCATATGAATATAACTGCCCTTCTTTATCTTCACTAGCCTTAACAAATATTTTACTTTGATCAGAGATAGTTGTTTTTCCATCTTTTTTAACAAGACCTCTTTCAGAATAATCTCCCTCTATAATTGTTCTCCCATCATATATTACATAATCCCCATTAGCTTGAGCCTTAAATGCTAAATAATCTTTACTTGAATCTTTTTCTATTTCTACAACCCCCCCATTAAGAGTAATTTCTAGATTTCTTGTTTTAGGATCTTTTTGGCCATCAATATATTTTTCAGTTTCCATATCTCCAAAAACAGTGTTTGCTTCCCCCAAATTTACTGTAAAATCATCCCCTCCAAGAGCTATAGAATCTCCAAAATTAAGACAATTACCTTGACACTTTGATAAATCAAAATTTTCATTATAAGAGGTTTTAACATTATCTCCAGAAACAGAACATTCAATACCATTAATTGTGGCTTTTGTATCTTTTCCTATCTCTATAATTTCTCCATTTTTAGAAAGTGTAGCTTTTCCAATATTATTTTCTAAACCTTTAATTTCATTTCCGTTTATTGTGAAGTCCCCTGTAAAAATCGAATTTCCTTTTAAGTCCTTTTCAATTTCAAGAGATTCTCCCAAAAAATCCACTTTTGTGAACTCATCAAAACCTTCTTCTTTATATTCATATGAATCTCCTCCCTTAAGTGTAATTTTTCCATCCTTTAATGTAATTGTCTGACCAGCTAAGACCTTATTTTCTTTACCACCCAAAACAAAAACAGTATCTTCACTTGCTGTTAAATCCGCAGATATGACTTCTCCATTATCACCTAATTCAATCCGAGACAATTCTTCAACATTTTCAAATAAATCTCCTTTTATATTTACATTTCCATCTTTTAAAAAAGTAATTTTGTTGCTTTCTTCTTTTTTTTCTATTCTAACATTGCTCACACTAATATCTGTACTTTCAAGTTCTCCTATCAAGTTTCCAATATCATACAGCCCCTCTCCAAATTGAAGAGTATTACTTCCAACTAATTCTGCACCAGCGTCTGTAAATTCTCCAATAGTATCAGGGTCAAAACCTGCTCCAGAGATTCCAACCACTAAAAACATAAAAACACAAACAAAAATAACTATTTTTTTAGTTTTCATTGTTCTACAGCAAATTTCCAATTTAATTCATTTTCATGAGAAGTAATTAAAAAGAAGATGGCCTCTTCATAATCATTTGAAAAAGGAGCAGAAGTTATTTCTACATCCTGGGCCTCAGAAATTTCTTCCAAACAAGTCACACATACAAAACCAGGTTTTTCAGAATATGAACTTACAATTTCTTGAGATGTCTCAAGCAATTTTTCAACATTTGAATCAACCTCTATTTCAAATTCTCTTAATCTTTTTGTAGATTTTCCTTTTGTTATTGTTAAAGGATAATCAAGTTTGACTTTAATTTTATCTTCTTTTATATTTACAGAAACCAATAAATCTCCTTCCCTAATTTCATATCCTTGCTCTTCAAAACTATAAAAATCTAAACAATTACTCAAATAATTATGTATGTAATCTTCTAATTCTCCTTCAATTCTTTCCACAGATGGAACATATTCTCTTGAATTTAAATAATAATATGGAATATCTTCTGTAAAATAAGCAATAGAAATGGATTTTGGAACTTCATAATATCCTCCATGCAAAGCTAAGTATTCAATACCTTCTTCAGTTGTTTCTTCTAAACATGAAATAAGGTTTGTGTAAACTGGTTCAACTTCTATAGGAATATTCTCGACACTACTTTTATCCTTAAATATAAAATACAAAGACACAGCAACAATTAAGATTATTGCAATTATAATAAAAATTGTAACTTGTCCTCTTTTGTTTAACATACTTTTCTTAAGACATTTACCCTTTAAAATTTTATCAATCTCCAGTTTCTACACGAGGAGCAAGAATAAATGAGAGTTCTAAATAATCTGTTTTAAATTGCACTTTTAATGGGTGGTCTTCTGCAAAACTTAAAAGTGTTTTTTCAATGAGTTTAGCTCCTTTAAGAAACTTCTGCAAATATTCTAAACTATATTTTGCCTTGCAATTTTCAGCTTCTATTTTTGCTTCGTCTCCAGAAAACTCAGACCTTGCAGAATTCAAACCTTTTGCTTCAACTATAAATTTTCCAGAATCAATTATAAATGAACATGCATCTGATACAACAACACAATCTTCAATAGAAGCAACTAAATCAACAGAATCCATTTCAACTTTAGAAGTAAATTCCATTCTTTCTGTTTTTGCATTAAAATCAATATCTTCAGATTCAACTTCTAATAAATTTAAAGTAAAATTTCTTCTAATTCTATCCTGAATATTAATTTCTAACAAGTTTTCTTTTTTTTCTAAAATCAAAGAACTTCCGCTTCCACATCTTTTTAAGATTCTTTTTAAGTCATCTAAATTAACACCTAAACTTTCCTCTCCTGTTTCTAATTGTGAAAAATTCATTCTTGGAAGTTTAAATCCAACCATTGCAACATTTGCAGGGTCCATTGCAGTTATGCTCATTCCATTCTCATTTACTTTTATTACAGCTTCTGTAACTAATTCAGAGATAAGTTCAACTGCTTTAGCAAATAAAATAGGATTTTCTAATTTCACCAACATGTTTATATGAAATTCTTGTGTTTTTTAAGGATTGTTATATTCAAGATAAGGTAATTATGTGACATCCTCCCCTACCTAAAGGAAGGGGCTTCCAGTAAATCAAATGTCTACGCTGATTTACATATAGTTCCTGTTTTAACGACACGAGCCTTTGTTTCCAAAGGTCTTACAATATCTCCACAGGCGTTATCTTCCGAAGAAGAGATTTGGGCAAGTCCTGCCCTATCAATTAAAATCGCCGAATTTAAATCACGATGACAAACAAAACCACATTTCAAACACTTGAACTCCCTTTGGGAGAGAGGCATATCTTGGATATTCCTACACTTACTACAAGTTTTGCTTGTGTTTTTGGGATTAACCTTAACTAACTGCCCACCAGTTTTTTCAACTTTGTAAGAAAGCATCTGAACAAAACAACCCCAAGAGGCATCAGCGATGCTTTTAGCGAGATAGTGATTTTTAACCATATTTTTAATCTGCAACTTCTCAACAGAAATGATTTTAAATTCTTTGATGATAGTAAAACTTGTTTTATGAAGGAAGTCCTGTCTTTGATTAAAAATTCTTTGATGAAGTTTAGCGACTTTAAATCTGGCTTTTCTTCTGTTAGCACTTCCTTTTTTCTTCTTGCTCAATCTTCTTTGAAATTTAGAAAGTTTCTTTTCAGATTTCCTCAAAAGTTTAGGGTTTTTAATTTGAGTTCCGTCAGATAAAACAGCAAAACTTTCAATTCCAACATCAATTCCAATATGGTTATTTTTAACTTCAATCTTTTCAATAGGAACATTAGAACAAGAGAAAATAGCAAACCAACCTTTAGCAGTTCTTTTAATTGTGAAAGTTTTAAGTTTCCCTTTTGGTGTTCTATGAAGAATAATAGGGACACTTCCAATTTTACTAACAAACAATCTTTTATCAGAAATGAATTTAAAACCAGATTGTGGGAAAGTTATGGACTTATATCTATTGAAATTTTTAAATCTAGGAAAACCTGCTTTGCCTTTCTTTTCTTTAACCCTTCTAAAGAAATGATTGAAAGCATCATTAATTCGTTTAGAGATGTTTTGTCTGACTTGAGAATGAATAGGAACATCAAAATCTTTAGTGAGTCTATTCAAATCAAATTGAGTAAGATTTGTTTTATCAGTTTTGTAAGCATTAATTTTGGCTTCAAGAAGTTTGTTATAAATAAAACAACAATCAGAAATAGTTTGATTAAGTTTAGCAATTTGTTTCTTAGAAGGGTATATCCTATATCGAAAGTTCATTTGCGTAGACATATAAAAACTAATACAAATTCTTTTATATGCTTTTCTATTCAAAAAATTAAATTAGGAAACGCGAGTCATCCCCAACCTGAAGGATGGGGTCTTCTTGCGAATGAACGTGTATGGTAAATCTTATAAACATTTTACCATTCTCCAATATATGCTAAAAGAATTTAAAATTTCTACATCAAAAAAGCAAGAATTAATAGATATCACTGTAGAAGTTAGGCAAATAATTAAAAATTCAAGAGTTGAAAAGGGAATATGTATTGTGTATGTTCCGCATACAACAGCAGGAATTTTAATTAATGAAAACTATGATGCTTCAGTCTGCAATGATATTATCAACAAACTAGAAGAAATAGCTCCTTCAACAAATAGATATGAGCATGATAAAATAGATGACAATGCCCATTCACATATCAAAGCTTCAATAATAGGGCCGAGCGAGACAATAATAATACAGAATAGCGAATTAGTTTTGGGAACTTGGCAGAGTTGTGCCTTAGCTGAATTTGATGGCCCAAAAACAAGAACAGTTTTAGTTAAAATAATTAAAGATTAAAAATGGAAGAACAGAGCATTAGAGAAAAAAGAATTAGAAAAATCACTAATTTATATTATTCTAAACCAGAAGTCCAAAAAGCTATCTTTGAATTCTGTAAAAATAGAGAGACAGTTCCAAGATATTTTGAAGGTTTTGGAAAAAGACCTGATTCTTTTGAATATAAAGGAGATATATTCGAATTAGTAAAAAAAGGAGCAACATCTTTTCATTGTTCAGAAGAAATATGGCAAGACCCACTGAAAATATCTACAGATTTTAACGAAGACCAATTAAATGAATTAAGAACAGGTTGGGATTTATTATTAGATATTGATAGCAAATATTTAGATTATAGTAAGATTATGGCAGAATTAATTATTAAGATGTTTAAATTTCATGGAATTAAAAATATTGGAGTTAAATTCAGTGGCTCGCGTGGTTTTCATTTAATTGTTCCATGGAAGGCCTTTCCAAAAGAAATAAATAATGTTCAAACAAAAGACAAATTTCCAGAATGGCCAAGAATAATTGTTAGATATCTTATTGAAAAAATAGAAAAACAATTAATTGAAAAGGTTAGTTCTTTAGAAAGCCCAAGTAAATATGTAAAAGATTTCCAAGCACCTAAAGAAGTTATACCTGATTTAGTTTTGGTTGCTCCTAGACATTTATTCAGAACACCTTATTCTTTGCACGAAAAAACAGCTTTATCAAGTGTAGTGTTAAATCCAGAAAAAATTAAGGATTTTGACATGAAAGATGCAGACCCTATGAAAGTTAAGATAAAGAATTTTATGCCAGATTCAGAAGAAGGAGAAGCAAAAGAATTATTAGTTCAAGCTTTAGATTGGTATAAAGATAATAATCCAGATGAAGAAGAAAAAAGAACAAATAAAGATTTTAAAACAATTAAAATTTCAAATTTATCAGAAAAGAATCTTCCTCCTTGCATTAAAAAAATCCTAGGGGGTTTGTCAGATGGAAGGCAAAGATCTATATTTATTTTAATAAATTTATTTAGGTCAGTTGGAATGGATAGAGATGAACTTGAGAAAAGACTTTATCAATGGAATGAGAAAAATACCCCTCCTTTAAAGCAAGGAATAATAAAAAATCAATTAAAAGTAGCATATAAAGGAAAACCCCTAATGCCTCCAAATTGTAGAGAATATTATCAAGGGATAGGGGTTTGCAATCCAGACAATTTTTGTAGATTAATTAAAAACCCTGTAAATTATGTTGTGAGAAAGAGTTTTAATTCTTCAAAAAAAGAATTCAAATCAAAGAAGAAACTAAAAAGTAAAAATATTTATAAACAAGTTTAGTCTCTTTCATATATGAAAAAGAGATGGCCCTTACCCATTATATTAATTTTATTTTTAATATTAATCTTGCCGTTTACATTTGCAGCTCAAGAAGATATTGATAATGCTTATGCTTGCCTTGAAGATAAAATAGATGAAAAAACTTGTGATAGTCTTTCTGTAACTGAAAAAATATTCACATCACTTGCAGTTAATAGGTGTAGTAGTGAACTTAGAGCAGAAGCAAAAGATGGAGAATGTTGGCCAGAAACAAGTTGCAATCTTAAAACAACTGCTCAAGCAGTTTTAGCTTTAGAAACTTCAGCTGCAAAAGATTGGTTATTAGAACAAAAAGGAGTCCCTTCTGAAATAACTTGGTATTTACAAATAGAGCCTAGTTTAGAGTCTACATGCACAATCAATTATAATTCAATGAACCATGATATTGAAATTGGAGAAGATAAAAAAATAGATTCTGCAGCAGGAAATTGCTTGTCTTTAAGTTCTTCAGGATATTGGTTAGAAATAAATTCTGATTGTTATGAAGAAGAATTTGAAATTTCATGCGACGAATCTTTTATAACAAATTTATTATTTAAAAGCAACACTTCTTCTACAATTCATGTTTCAGAAAAAACTTCCTCTGCTACAGGAACAGGAACAACAACAGAAAAAGTAAATTCATTTTGTTTTATGGATTCAGGAGCTTGCGATTATGAAGGAAGTTTATGGGCTACATTAGCTTTAAATTCTATGGGGGAAGAAATATCATCTTACATGCCTTATTTGATTACAATGACAGATGAAAATGATGAATATTTTTCAGAAGTTTTTTTATATGTTTTAACAAGTTATGAGGATTTTTATTATGACATAATTTCTCAACAAGCTAGTAATGGATATTGGTCTATTTCAGGAGATAAATATTATGATACTGCTTTAGCACTTTATCCTTTTATGTACGAAGAATTTACTGAAAAAGAAAGGGCAGAAGAATGGTTATTACAAGAACAAGAAAACGACGGTTGTTGGAATTCAGGAAATATTTTAGACACTGCATTTATTTTACATTCTATATTCCCAAAGACTACTGGTGGAGGAAGCATAACATCTTCTTGTTCTGATTTAGGATATTATTGCATGTCTTCAGCAGATTGTGATGATTCAGGAGGAAATATCTTGAATTATAGTTGTTTAGGTAGTTATCATGTTTGTTGTGATGCTGAAAAAATAGAGCAAACATGCGAAGAAGCAGGAGGAAAAATTTGTACAGGAGGAGAAGAATGCTCAGGAACCACATTAGAATACTCTGATACAAATTATTGTTGCTTTGATGAATGTGAAGAACCAGAAGAGATAGATTATGATTGTGAATTATATGAGGGTATTTGTGAACCTTATGAATGTGGAGAAGGATATATTCAAAGTGAGGAATATGAATGTGATTCTTATGATATTTGTTGTATGCCAGAAGATAAACCAGGGCCAAATGCTTTTTTTTGGATATTGATAATTTTAATTATTTTAGTAGTTCTTGGAATTGTGTTTAAAAATAAATTAAAAGAGTTTTGGTTTAGAATTAAATCTAATTTTAGAAAATCACCTCCAAGAAAAGGGCCAAGACCAGAATTTCCTCATGTTTCTTCAGTAGCCCCAAGAAGAAGAATAATGTCAAGAAGAGTTATGCCTACTGTTCACAGACCAGCTCACAGACCTGCTCCAAGAAGCCCTTCAAAACACCATGGCGAACTTGATGAGGTTTTAAAAAAGTTAAAAGAAATGGGAAAATGAAAAAAACAATTTTAATTTTACTGGCTTTTTTAATATTAATATTACCTTTGATATCAGCAGTTGAAATTGATATGAAAACAGAGTTTAATCAAGGTGAGACATTAATGGCAGAAATCTCAGGAAATTTTTTAGAATATCTTGAAAAAGAAAATATCTTTTTTTATAGAGAACATGTAAAAATACCTTTAGACTATGACATAGCAAAAATAGACAATAAATATTATGTTTATGCTCAATTAGGAGATAAAGAGCCAAACAACTATTCTTTAAGAATTGAAAATACAAGATATATGCAAGGAGTAAATATCGTTGAAGAAGACATTATAAAGAATTTTGTAATTACAGATAATTTAGTTGATTTTAAAATAAATCCTGGATTTATAATAGCAGATGAGGCTTTTGTAATAGAAGTTCAAAATTTAAGGGATTTTAAAATAGAAATAGATATTAGTGAAAATGAGACAACAACAGGAAAAAGTTTCTTTGAATCTTTGTTTAGTTCAGAAACATTTGAACCAGATATTGAATTATTTTCTGGAGAAATAAAAAATTTAGAATTTGATTTAGGAAATGAAACTTCTTTTAGTTTTATAGAATTAAAAACAGAAAATGTAACTTATAAAATACCTGTTTATATTTTTGTGATTAATACAATAGAAACAGAAGAACAAAATGAATCAGAAGAAGAAACAACAACAGAAGAAGATGAAGAAACAACTCCTGATTCTGAAGAAGAGGAAGATGAAATAGAAATAGTTTCAACAAAAACTTGTACAGAAGAAAACGGAACAATATGTGGAGACAATGAAAAATGTAATGGAACTATAATTCAAGCAAGAGATGCAACATGTTGTTTAGATACTTGTGAAGAAATTAAGAAAAGCAATACAGGAAAGATTCTTGGTTGGTCAATGGTAGTAATTATTTTATTAGTTGTAATCTGGTTTTTCAAGACAAAATATAAAGGCGCAAAAAAAGAAATTGATTTATTGAAGATATCTAAGGGGAAAAAGTAATTATTTTTTCTTTTCCTTTTTTTCTTTATGCAAATCACTGTGTGGATTTGTATTCGCTTTAGCGATTTCCCCCTTGTCTTCAGGTAAAAGCTCTTTCAACTTTTCTTGC
>Ga0307990_1001991_pt1 | contig 16703 bp, 13 predicted proteins | sample EllFjometagen129_FD_203168 | JGI IMG/M metagenome (GOLD analysis project Ga0307990, IMG submission 203168) | Marine microbial communities from Ellis Fjord, Antarctic Ocean - #129 | ecosystem: Environmental > Aquatic > Marine > Unclassified | place: Southern Ocean | collected 2014-10-08
AAGCGGTGAATAATGCGGGTTAATCAACAGCACCCTATGTTATGACACTTTAAAATCAAAAACTCCGGTATCCCCGATTTTCGGGAGTAAATAATGCCGATGTAGAATCAAAGCTGATACAAGAAATAATACCGATTACACAAATAATATAGTACAATTTCGTTTCACATCATTGTACTATTTATTTGTAGTATCGGCATTATACACTAAGTTCATTGGAATATTCATTAGTTCAAATTAGTATTAAATGAATTGTATCGGCAATTTTGATTCACAATCGGTATTAACATCTAACTATTTGCGGTGAATTTTTCGGGCTATTCGCCTTGCTGCTTTTTAAATGTTTTAAATTCTTTCTCAGAAAGTTTCTTCATGGATAAGATTAATACATCCTCCAGCGGACGATTGCGAATATCTGTTTTTACATCTGAAATTAATTCGACAACCGGCATTCCAAGAACAACTTCTCCAAAAACTGTATATTCGCCATCTAAATGTGGACTCCCACCCACTGTTTTATACACATATCGCTGTTCCTCGCTCAAGTCAAACATATCAACACTATCCGCTTTTATTTGCGGCATCACCTGCTCCGTTAACTGGAGGTAGATCTCATTAAACTCGTCCCGGTGCTGGTTTCTACGTAAAGAATCAACATGGGAGGCAAGCGTTTCATTTTCAGGCTTTTGTAACAAACGATTTACATACTCACTTATCACATAGGAATTACGACGTTTTATCAGTAAATCCAGCTGAGAATCAATCCAAATATTCCCTTCAACAATATAAAATTGCGATCCAGAAGAGCGCTTTTCAGGATTCACATCGTCAGGCTGTCTGGCAGCAGCCAAAGCGCCACGTTGATGTAATTTGTCAGCATTGATTTCCGCTTCAACTGTGTATCCTGGACCTCCATTGCCTAATCTGGCATTTTTTTCTGCATTTTTTGATTCCGGATCACCCGCTTGAATCATAAAATCATTAATCACCCGATGAAATAATAAACTGTCATAAAACGCATTATCGACCAATTTTAGGAAATTTTCTCTGTGTTTTGGCGTTTCATTATAAAGTTTTACAACAATTTTCCCCTGATTTGTTTCAATTAATACCTTTTTTTCAACCGGAGCCTTAGGCTTGAAAACAGCGCAAGAGACAACAAATAGGATAAGTGGCAGAATGACAATGTGTTTCTTCATTTTTATTTTACTTGAATGTTAAAAAAACTTTTCTTAATATTGTAAGTCACAAAAGTAACCAATTTACCTAATCATGAAGAGAAAAACACAATCCATTTTATCGTTATTTATCTTTGCAATGATTATTACTGCCGTAAGCAGTTGTAAAGACCCTGTGCCGCCAAAGGCTGTTATTTATGTTGAAACACAGGAAGGTGAGCCTGTAGATGAAGCAATGGTCATAATTCGTGCGGCTGACTCAGACAGCACACACACCATGGTATATCTGGCATCTGGCCCTAAGAAAATTTCTGACACCTCCTACACGGATAAAGAAGGCAAAGTCAGAAAAGACTTTATGTATGAGGCTATTTACAGAGTAGAAGTAACAAGGTTGGGAGATAACAATACTCCAACGCGAAAAGGCGTAGGCGTTTTGATTCTTGAAAATGATAAAACATACGAAGAAACAGTGATTATTACACCACAAACTAGCTTCTAAAACCATGAAAAAATTTAGCCTAATTATTAGCATTCTGTGTTTATTCTCATTCATGACAAATGCACAGGTAAGTTTTGACGCAGAACATTATCCACAAACCGAAGATGCTTTCCCATTCATTTCCTATTTTACAAACCCGGGTGATGATAGCGTTTTTGTAAGCGATTTTGGCGTTGACAACATGACATTTAACGACGTTACAATGTTTGGTGATTACCTCGTCGATACCATTGCCTTTTTCAATCCAGAAGATTATGATCTCAATGGAGATTTTCCGAATGCAACCCACATGATGATTGACGGAAATCAAAAGATTTTTATTGTAAAAACCGACGATCATGCACAGGCAATCGGATTCTCAGGGGATATGTTTGACATGGGAATGGAATTTCCAATCCCTGCCGACAATCCCTTAACATTGATGGAATTTCCAACAACTATTGAAACAAGCTTTGAATCTGAAACAGATGGTGAATATGCCATGCCAACTCAGGCCTTGCAAACTTTTTTACCTCCTGATGATTACGACACCTTCGCAGAAAACTTCGATTCTTTAAAGATTATCATCAACATAGAAGAAGTGCATGATGTGCTTGAAACACAATCAGTCAACATAAATCTCGGATCTGCAAATAATGAAAACTTGAGTTGCCTTAAAGAATTTGTTGAAAATTACCGCATGATTGACATTTATGTGCATTCTATTTCTTTTGGGATTTGGGCTCCATTATCAAGTGTTCCTGGAATTAGCGACCAACTACCGATGGATCTTCCAATGTTGGACACTACTTATACACTCAATTGGTGGACACCGCAGTACAAAATGCCTTTGGTCCAAGCTGAAACCAATCAGGATCACACGATTGTTACCAATTTAAAATTCCATTATAACGGAGAAAATTCAGTGCAACAACTATCGTTAAAATCAATTGAAGTGCATCCTAATCCTGCAACTCATCAGGTAAATCTTACTGAACTCCCGAAATCAGGAGCTTCTTTAATTGTAATAAACAATCAGGGGAAAGTTGAAAAACGTTTTTCTCTAACCGGAAAGTTTATTACTTTTGCATGCGATCAACTTGCAAGTGGTTGGTATATGTTGCAAGTGCTTGATCAAAATGGGAAACCCATTGCACAACAAAAATTGATTGTACAATAAAAGGTTTTGAAATTATTGGGGCATTAACTCAGTTGGCTAGAGTGTCACACTGGCAGTGTGGAAGTCATCGGTTCAAATCCGATATGCTCCACAAATTTGACCGGGAGCTTTGTCTCCCTTTTTTTATTAATCTTATACGCATTTATCATGGATACTAAAAACAAAGGATTCAGCACCAAATTAATTCACGCTGGAGATTTCGAGGACCAATTTGGTTCTGCTGTAACTCCAATTTATCAAACCTCAACTTTTGCATTCAAAAATGCGGAACAAGGAGCAAAACGCTTTAAAGGAGAAGAAGACGGATATATTTACACCCGATTGGGAAACCCGACAATTAAAGCTCTAGAGGATAAACTTGCAGCACTTGAAAACGGAGTTGGTGGCGTTGCACTTTCCAGTGGAATGGCAGCAGTTTCAACTGTTTATGCTGCTTTCTTGAAACAAGGAGACCACATGATTAGCACTCATGCTGTATATGGCCCCAGTCGTATGCTAATGGAAAACTATTTTACAAATTTTGGCATTGAATCCACTTATATGGACACTTGCAATCCGAAAGATGTGGAAAGTGCCATTAAACCAAACACGAAACTGATTTATTTGGAAACTCCTGCAAATCCAACTATGGAGATTTCAGATATTGAAGCTATTTCCGATATTGCTCATAAACACGGTATTCTTGTTTGTGTGGACAATACCTTTTCAAGCCCTTATTTACAAAAGCCTCTCGATCTGGGGGCTGATATCGTATTGCATTCAATAACAAAATTCATTAACGGGCATGCTGACATTGTTGGTGGAGCTTTAATTGCAAAAACTGAAGCGGTTTTCAAAAGAATGCATGTAACAATGCGCAATTTTGGTGGAAATATGGATCCACATCAGGCATATATGGTGGCTCGTGGCGTAAAAACATTGGCAATAAGAGTTCAAAAAGCCACAGATAGCGCAAAAAAAGTTGCAGATTACCTAGAGAACCATCCGAAAATTAAATGGGTAAACTATCCGGGATTAAAATCGCATCCACAGCATGATTTGGCTGCAAAACAAATGAAAGACTTTGGCGCAATGCTATGTTTTGAACTTGAAGGTGGTTTTAATGCAGGTAAAAGTCTTATGGACTCAGTGCATCTGGCACTATTGGCTGTCTCACTCGGCGGAGTTGAAACACTGATTCAGCATCCTGCATCCATGACACATGCCGGAATTCCCGAAGCATCACGTGTGAAAGCCGGAATTACCGAAGGTCTGGTACGCTTTAGTGTTGGAATTGAAGACGTAGAAGATATTATTGCTGATTTAGATCAAGCACTGTCAAAAATTTAATCAAACAAACAAATAGCAAAAGGCCTTTTTCATTCCAGAAAAAGGTCTTTTTATTTTCACTAAAAATGGAATGTTGGTTTCCTGTCAATGTCTGATAAAAATCTATATCTTTGCATATTAAAGCAAAAGCTATGTCAAAAACAAAAAAACTCATAAAATGGCTGAAATTTCGCTTTCGAATTGTCGTTGTCTCACTACAGACCTTCGATGAACGTCGAAAATGGAACCTAAGTCGTTTAGAGTTTATCTCATTATCACTGGGCTTTACAATATTCATTATTGCTATCACAAGTTCACTAATTGTATTTACAAATCTGCGGCAACTTATTCCCGGATATCCTGACAAAGCAACAAAAAAAGCCATCGTTGAAAATGCGATCCGACTTGACAGCCTAGAGCAAGAAGTGTTAATCCGAGATCAATATCTGACAAATCTTAAACAAGTATTGCTTGGCGAAAAACCCTTTAATCCCGAATTGGAAATGGTAGCACATTTACAAGATACAGCGACCAAACACATTCAACTTACTGAAAATGAAAATGAGGAGCTGGTTGAACAGATTAGCAACGTAACAAAAAAACCCAAAAACACTTCAACAAAAGCCTTATCTTCAATGATGTTCCCTCCTGTAAAAGGAGTGGTAACCAATTCCTTTGATCCGGCACACGGGCATTATGGAACGGATCTTGTGACAGAAGGTGATGAAATTGTGCGCGCAAGTCTTGATGGAACGGTCATTCTTGCCAATTGGACAATTGAAACAGGATACACCATTCAAATTCAGCACAAAGACAATTACATAACCGTTTACCGACATCTGAAAAAAATGCTTAATAAAGCCGGCGACAAAGTGACTGCCGGTCAAAGCATTGGCTTGTACGGAAATACCGGAGAAATTAGTTTTGGTCCACATTTGCACTTTGAAATATGGCATAATGGCGTGGCAATTGATTCTGAAAAACACATTATATTTTAAATGGCTGAAAAAAAACATATTGCCATACTTGGCTCAACTGGTTCCATTGGCACACAGTGTCTTGATGTCATCAAACAACATAAAGATAAATTTGTAGCTGAAGTACTCGTTGCAGGTAATAATGAACAACTTTTGATTGAACAAGCATTGGAATTTCAGCCAAACATGGTGGTAATTGCAAATGAAGCCAAATATCAAACAGTTGCAGATGCATTGCAGGATCAAGATATTAAAGTATTTGCCGGCGAATCATCAATCAATCACGTGGTGCAAATATCATCAGTAAACATGGTATTAACTGCTATGGTGGGATTTGCCGGACTGAAACCAACATTAAAAGCCATTGAAGCAGGAAAACCAATCGCTTTAGCAAATAAAGAAACACTGGTTGTTGCAGGCGATTTAATCATGAAAGCCGTCCAAAAATACCGGGTTCCTGTTATTCCGGTTGATTCAGAACACTCTGCTTTGTTTCAATGTCTTAATGGCGAACCAATAGAAACGGTTAAGAAACTGATCTTAACAGCATCAGGCGGTCCGTTTAGAAACAAATCAGAAGCGGAACTCAAAGAAGTAAACTTAGAACAAGCATTGGATCATCCAAACTGGGATATGGGACCCAAAGTAACTATCGACTCTGCAAGCATGATGAACAAAGGATTTGAGGTGATTGAAGCTTTCTGGTTGTTTGGAATTCCTGCAGATAAGATAGAGGTAGTCGTGCATCCTCAATCCATCGTACACTCTATGGTAGAATTTATTGATGGAAGTATGAAAGCTCAACTCGGGAATACTGATATGCGATTGCCAATTCAATATGCCTTGTCATGGCCAAACCGAATTGAAACTCATGTTAAGCCAATCAGTTTGACAGAAATCGGGACATTAAATTTTGAAGCTCCGGACACAAAGCGTTTTCCAAACTTAAAACTTGCCTTTGATGCGTTAAAAAAAGGAGGAAATACTGCATGTGTACTAAATGCTGCGAATGAAATTGCAGTACAGGCTTTTCTCGAAAAAAAAATCCGCTTTACGGATATTGCGATTGTTAATAAACACGTTATGAATGAGGTCGAATATCATAAATCGACCACGATTGAAGATTACATTAAAAGTGACAAAATAGCCCGTGAAAAGGCTGTTGAACAAATTAAGAAATTAAAATTATGAGCGGATTAATTATGGCAGCTCAGCTTTTGCTGGCGCTTTCTTTTTTAGTATTTGTCCATGAACTGGGACACTTCATTGCTGCAAGAGCTTTTGGAATTAAAGTGGAAAAATTCTTTATCTTTTTTGATTGGGGAGGGAAAATCTACAGCAAAAAAATCGGAGATACAGAATACGGTATTGGGATTTTCCCCTTAGGCGGATATGTGAAAATTGCCGGAATGATTGATGAATCCATGGATAAGGAGCAAATGAAAAAGCCACCTCAACCATGGGAGTTTCGTTCAAAACCTGCTTGGCAACGCTTAATTGTGATGGTCGCCGGAGTAGTGATGAATATTATTGTGGGCGTACTTATTTTCACTTTAATACATTTGAATTATAGCAAAGCCTATGTTGATGTTTCTCAAATTGATGAAGGAATATACGCGTATGAATATGCTGAGCAAATTGGATTTCAAACCGGCGATAAAATTGTGGAAATCGACGGCAAAGATGTTGTTCGTTTAAACGATGTTATTTCTACCCGTTTATATTTTGGCTCTAATGTTACGGTCAACAGAAATGGGAATATGGTAAATGTTGTTTTGCCCGATACCTTGTATTCCCATGTTGCAAAAGACGGTGGGTTACTTTTTGACTATACAAATTTTCCTTTTCATGTCGATTCCGTTTTTGGTAAATCAGCAAAAAATGCCGGATTACAAAAAGGAGATGAAATCATTCGACTTAATGACACCGAGATTGCTGTATTTGGAGATATTATTACTGCACTAAGCAAATATAAAAACGATACGATTGAACTGGAAGTTATGCGAAACCATGCAAGCAAAACATTAAGCATACTCGTTGATAGCACCGGAAAAATCGGCTTTGCATCCACACAAAAAGCCTATCCAATTGTTGATTATACATTTTTCTCAGCAATGAAATACGGCTGGAAAGACGCATTTGAATCCGTTCGTGCGAATGCAAAAGGACTCGGAAAAGTTTTTAGTGGTAAAGAAAAAGCTAAAGACAGCCTGCAAGGACCAATCGGCATTGCAAAAATTTTCGGAGGAACCTGGGACTGGGTGCGCTTTTGGAGCATAACTGGGCTTTTATCCATGGTTTTAGCCTTTGTGAATATTCTACCAATCCCTGCACTTGACGGCGGACATGTCTTATTTACATTAATCGAGATGATTATACGGCGAAAGCTCCCAGACAAATTTATGGAGGTCGTTCAAATTATTGGTCTGGTTATTGTCATGGGACTTATGATATTTGTTATCGGAAATGATATCATCAATTTATTTTGATGATATTTCCTTAAAAAACAAGACAGATCATGAAATATTTTGCGAAAATTAATTTGATTTGCCTCCTCATTTTAAGCATGTTCAACGGATATGCACAATTTGATATTGACATTGCACCGGAGCGCTCAAAACAACGAATTCTTATTCTGCCCTTTGACCCTTCAATTTATGTTAACGATGCGAGTATGATGTGGGCACAAGCCAATGATATGTCTCATGACGAAATTCGTGAAACCTTACGCTCAGAACTCAATCGCCGCCTTCACTTGGCAATGATTGACTCCTGCGAAAGTGTTGATTTGCTGACATCTTACACGAAAGAAGCACGTAATGAGTTACTCGGATTATTTACCACCGTAAGTTATGAAATGCGGCGTAGCATGCCCGACAATCCGGAAGAACCAGAAAAAGAATCGGGTATCTTATCTGGGTTTTTTCACAAAAAAGAAAAGCCCTACACCGATACTGTTGTAAAAACAAAGCGTGTTGACGGTGAAATTCAGGGACGCTCCTATTCCACACATGATAAATATTTGCATGTAATTTTTAACAATCCGAAATTCATTCCAGAACTTTGCAAACGGCGGCGACTTGACAAAGTGCTCTTTGTTAATCAATTGGAAATTGTCGGGAATTACGGAGATCCCTACATGAGTGGAAGCTCCAAAGCATCCAGAATAATCAAAGTCCATTACAGCCTTTACAATTTCAACGGACGCTTATTGCACGGTGGACATGCTACTGCAGAAATCCCATTTCATTTGAAAGATATTGATGAGGTCATGAAAATATACTTTCCGACTATAGTGCGTCAAATTATTTTAAACATAGATTTTAGCGAATGATCAACATTATTTTTGCCAGCCACAATCAGCATAAAGTCACTGAAGTACAAGCCATTCTTGGCGATTCATTTAGTTTACTTTCTTTAACAGAGATAAATTATCATGACGAAATTATTGAAGATGCGGAAACACTCGAAGGAAACGCTCGCATAAAAGCACAAACCATTTGGAAAATAACTGGAAAAACCTGCTTTGCGGATGACACAGGTTTGGAAATTGAAGCTTTAAACGGACAGCCTGGTGTTTTTTCTGCCCGTTACGCCGGAGTTGCACATGATGACCAGGCAAATTTGCAAAAAATATTGCACGAACTTAAGGGAAAAACGAATCGAAACGCCCGTTTTCGCACGGTAATTTGTCTGATAAATGAAGGGAAAGCGCTTTTTTTTGAAGGGATAATAAATGGTCGAATCAGTGAATCGCCTTCTGGGAAAAAAGGCTTTGGTTACGATCCTGTATTTATCCCCAATGGGCATGATATTAGCTTTGCCGAAATGAAAGAATCAGAGAAAAATGCAATTTCTCATCGTGGACAAGCAGTAAAAAAGTTCACAGATTATTTGTTTTTTCGCTTTTTAAAAGAAAATTAATAATATTTTAGGGAAAAATCAGTTTTAATGTGAAAACATATTCTATGAATTCAAGACATCTTTTACTCTCGAGTCTCATGTTGTTTGTCTTTTTTCAACTTGCATTTACACAAGTTGGAGTTGGACAATGGCAAGATCATTTACCATACGCAAGAGCAACATATGTGACTGAAAGTCATACACATATCTACACTGCGACAAGCGAAGCCCTTTTTTCTTATAACAAATCAACAGGAGAAACCGAGCGATTGAATAAAGTCACCGGATTATCGGATATTGGGGTTGAATCTCTGGCTTATAATCAGGAATATGATGTACTAATTATCGGTTATTCGAATGGCAATCTTGATTTACTTAGACAACGTGAAATCATTAATATATCCGACATAAAACGAAAAACCATTTCTTCAGAAAAAGGGATCAATCATATTTTTTTAATCGATCAGTTTGCATTGCTTTCAACTGGTTTTGGCATTGTTGTTTTGGATGTGGAGAGACAAGAAATCAAATCCACATGGTATATCGCTGATATGGGAGCCTTTCTGAATGTTTATGAAACGGATTTTGACGGACAATATATTTATGCCGCAACTGAGAATGGAATATACAAAGGAGATTATCTCAATGGAAATCTGGCAGATTTTAATCAGTGGGATATTATTACTGATATCCCTTTCGGAACTACTTACAGCTGGCTTTCCGGTCATCAATACAATACTTTAGAATATTTTAATGATAAATTGATTGTCAATAAACACGAGCCAAATATACGAAATAGCGATACATTGTATATTTATGAAGGTGAAAACTGGACATCCTTTCCTGACACATCAATTCATGAATGCAATTATTTAACCGGTGACGAGGAAACTCTGATTATAAACAGAAATTACAACCTGTTTCTTATGGATACATCACTTGACGGTAAATACAGTGTGTATGTCTATAAGTATAATGCTACCGGAGAAACCCAAGCCCCCAACCCCTCAATCGCATTTCCAGGAATGGATAATCAACTGATTATTGCCGATTATACATCTGGGCTTATCCTGCATAAAAGTCCCTGGAATGATCAAGCAATTGCCTTAAACGGGCCCCTGTCTTCATCTGTGTTTGATATTTCAAGTGGTGGTGGAAATGTATATATGGCTGCCGGAGGATTAACACTTTCGTGGGGTCCGACGTTTACAAGAGGAGAAATCAATTATCTCAAAGATAACACATGGGATTATCTGAATTACAAAAAGGACAGCATGCTCAATGAATTTAAGGATATTGTCACAATAAAAGTTAATCCGAAAAATCCCTCCCAGATATTTGCCGGGTCATGGATTCATGGTTTAATTGAGCTAAATAACAATCAAATCATCAATAAATACAATGAATCTAACTCCACGTTACAATCGGTAAGTTCTGCAGATTATGTACGAATCGGAGGAATGGATTTTGATCAAGACCAAAATCTTTGGGTTGTAAATTCAGGAAGTGACATCCCAATACACATGCTTACACCTGATGGAGAGTGGATTGGTTTGGATTATTCCACAGAAATCAATGCCTTTAATATTGGAGAAATTATCGTCACACAAAATAATCACAAGTGGGTTGTTTTACCACGTGGTGGTGGGCTTTTTGCTTTCGATGATAATGGCACACCGGATGACACCAGCGATGACAGAACAAAAAAAATCAGCATTCGCGATGAATATGGGCAAACCATTTCTAATGAAGTATTTTCAATTGCCGAAGACCTGAACGGAAGCATTTGGGTGGGCACAAATATTGGGGTGGTAGTATATTATAATCCGGAAGATGTGTTTGATGAAAATCTTGTCGGATATCGGGTGCTTATCCCACGAAATGACGGAACAAGTAATGCGGACATTTTACTCGGAGCAGAAATTGTAACTGATATAGCGATTGACGGAGCCAATAAAAAATGGCTTGCAACTGAAAGTGGAGGTGTGTTTAAAACCTCAGCAGACGGAATTGAGGAAATTCACCATTTCAATCAGGACAACAGCCCTTTATTCTCAAATAATGTGCTCTGCATGGAAATTGATCAGGAAACCGGAAATGTTTTCTTTGGAACCAATAAAGGTGTGCTTTCATATCGTAGCGAAGCGACCATGGGCAAAGATGATTATAGCGAGGTTTACACATTCCCGAATCCGATTGAACCCGGTTATGAGGGACCTATAACTGTCAATGGATTGGTTAGTGGTTCTATCGTAAAAATCACAGATATTTCCGGGAATCTAGTGTTTGAAACACGTTCTGAAGGTGGTCAGGCAATTTGGTACGGGAAAAATCTAAATGGTGAGCGTGTGCAAACTGGGGTTTATTTGGTGTTCTCTGCAAATGAGGATGGGACACAATCCAATGTAACAAAAATTTTATTGGTTAATTAATCATGCTAATTCGCACAAAAGCCATTGTGTTGAATCAGTTTCGCTATTCAGACAATAGCACCATTGCTCACGTGCTTACTCAATCGCATGGCAAACTTTCGCTTTTTGTAAGAGAAAGTGCTAAGCAGAAAACCAATAGCAAGCAGCGGTATTTTCAACCCCTTTTTCTCATTGATCTGGAATTAGAGTACAAGGAAAAGCGAGAAATTCAGTCCATTAAAGAGATCCAGGCAAGCCCTCCTCTGAATGGCATTGTTTCGGATATCAGAAAACAGAGTATTGCCATATTTCTTGCTGAAGCGCTAAGTAAATCAATCCGCTCAGAACAACCCGACGATGCCTTGTTTGATTTTATATATCATAACGTGTTGCTTTTTGAACATCTAAAAAAAGGAAGCAACTTATTTCATCATTATTTTCTGGTGCAACTCATGAAATATTTGGGTTTTTCACCGGGAAATCGCCTTACAGAAGCAACGCCGTACCTCGATACTGAATCCGGATTATTTGTGTCGCCAGGTCTGCTAAATACAGCCTGTTTTAACAAATTGGAAAGCAAACTTTTAGCTGCCTTTACGGATATTAATGCCGATATGCTTCTTAACTTAAATATGCCAAGAGATAAAAAACAAATTGCACTGGAAAGCATCTTGTTTTACTACTCGAAACATGTTCCCGGATTTGACAAACTAAAATCATATGCAGTATTGCGTGAAGTCTTTTCCGGAAGTGTTTAACCTGAAAAATTCACCGCAAACAGTTAGATGTTAACATAAAATGCTATTGATTAATGCTTTAACTTGCTGCAACCCATTTTTCTATTAAGAGGCCTTCTAATAATTCTTTTCTTTCAAGAAACAAATTTAATGAATAAGATGCAAGGCACAAATTTTTCTGAATAGCCATAGCTATTTAGAAAAATTTTAACGCAGTCAGATTGTTTATTATATTTTAATAATTTTGGCTACACTCGGCATAGCTCACGTAAACTTGGCTCTGCCCTCATTTTAATAATTTTGGCTACACTCGGCATAGCTCAAGTAAACTTGGCTCTGCCCTCATTTTAATAATTTTGGCTGCACTCGGCATAGCTCAAGCAAGCTTGGCTCTGCCCTCATTTGCACAAAATTTGCACAAAATTTGTTCCCGTAGGGTTTTCAGCGTTTCTCATATACTGCTTCAAATTTTATTGCATTAACCCGATAGTGCTTCAAAAAATTTCATTGTCTATGAAAAACGCTGAAAATCTTGATGCGAAAGAATTATTAGAAGTCCCCTTAACTCAAATCTGCACAAAGGGAATGGCATGAATTTTCCGGTTAATCAAAAAAGACCGGCATATCAGCCGGTTCTTCAAGGTTAATCCGTATTATTGATTTCGCTTACTAATCCGTAATTATCCACATTTAGAATATCCACATTCTGTGCAAATCACACAACCATCCTGATAAATCAGACTGTCGGTTTCATCACACTCAGGACATTTGGTTCCTTTTTTTGAGGCTTGGGTTCCATTTGGAATATAGCGTTTCAATGCGCGTTCTACACCATTTTTCCATGTATTAATGCTTTCACTGTCCAATTTCAGTGATGAGACTAGCTCAGTTGCTTTGTCAATTGGCATACCATGTCTCAGTACTGAAGAAATTAGTTTCGCATAATTCCAGTATTCAGCATCAAATTGGTGTGACAAGCCTTCAAATGTGGTGCTGTATCCGTATTTGTTTTTGTACTGAAAGTCATATCGACTGTTTCCGTTTTCATCGCAGTTTTTAATGATTTTCCCTTTCTCAACTGTTGAGGGAACCATCAGCACATCATCTTCCTGACGACCTGTGAATATCTCATAGGGTTTGTCGTCTAACAATCCGACAAAAGAAATCCATTTTTCTTTATTATTCTGAAACCGCACGATGTCAGCATCCAAAACTTTCGGACGTTTATGAACAATCTGCTGTTCTTCTTTTTTCTTGCTGTTTGAAATAAGCACACCATTGCGTGAACCATCACGATAAACAGTTACTCCTTTACATCCAACTTTCCACGCTTCGCGGTACAACTCATCAACCAATGATTCTTCTGTGTTTTCAGGTAGATTAATTGTTACAGAGATTGAGTGGTCAACCCATTTTTGAATTCTTCCCTGCATTCGCACCTTATTCAACCAATCCACATCGTTTGAAGTCGCTTTATGATATGGAGATTTTGTCACGATTTTATTCAAATCGTTTTCTTCCATTTCACGAACTTCAGCCGGATCGTAGCCATTCACCTTGAGCCATGTTACAAATTTTGAATGAAAAACCACATATTCCTCCCATTTATCTCCGATTTCATCGACGAAATCAACCTTTACATTGGGATCATTTGGATTGACTTTTCTGCGGCGACGATACACAGGCATAAATACAGGCTCAATTCCGGAGGTTGTCTGAGTCATGAGGCTGGTTGTTCCGGTAGGAGCAATTGTCAGCAAGCTGATATTTCTTCTGCCCCATTTCTCCATATCTTCAATCATTTCAGGATCTTGTTCTCTGAGTCGATTGATAAACGGATTGTCTTTCTCACGAATAGGATCGTAAATCTGGAATGCTCCACGTTCTTTAGCCATTTTTACTGATGAGCGGTAAGCTTCTATGGCGATATTTTTGTGAATTTCTTCTGAAAACTCGGTCGCATCGTCTGCACCATAACGCAAGCCTAATGCGGCAAGCATGTCACCTTCGGCTGTGATACCAACACCGGTACGACGACCCTGAATGGCTTTCTTTTTAATTTTTTCCCAAAGATTTTTTTCGATGCGTTTTACTTCATAATCTTCAGGGTCATTTGCAATTTTGGCAAGAATTCCATCAATTTTTTCGATTTCTAAATCAATGATGTCATCCATGATGCGCTGTGCTGCCTGAACATGATCTGTGAATTTACCCATATTAAAACGAGCATTCTCAGAGAATGGATTCTCAACATAAGAATACAGATTGATTGCCAGTAAACGACATGAGTCATACGGACAAAGTGGGATTTCACCGCACGGATTTGTTGAAACAGTTTCAAAACCAAGGTCTGCATAACAATCAGGCACAGATTCTTTTATAATGGTATCCCAGAACAAGACACCGGGCTCTGCAGATTTCCATGCATTATGTATAACTTTATCCCAGAGGTCTTTAGGGTCAATTTCTTTTTGATATCTGGGTTGGTTTGAGTCAATAGGGAACCGTTGAACATAGGTTTGATTGTTATTCAATGATCTCATAAAATCATCATGGATTTTTACGGATACATTGGCTCCTGTCACTTTTCCTAATTCCATTTTTGCATCAATAAAATCTCCGGCATCCGGGTGTTTCACAGATACACTCAACATCAAGGCGCCTCTTCGTCCATCCTGAGCGACTTCACGGGTTGTATTTGAATACCGCTCCATAAAGGGTACGATTCCTGTTGAGGTTAATGCAGAATTCTTAACAGGGCTACCCTGAGGACGGAGATGCGACAAATCGTGACCAACACCACCACGGCGTTTCATAAGTTGAACTTGTTCCTGATCAACTTTCAGAATGCCTCCGTAAGAATCGCTGTGGTCTTCGTTTCCAATGACAAAACAATTTGACAAGGAAACAATCTGACGATCATTTCCAATACCGGACATAGGACCTCCCTGGGGTATAATATATTTGAAATCTTTCAGGAGCTGAAAAATATGCTCCTCATCCATCGGATTGTCATATTTATTTTCAATTCTATAAATTTCTTTTGTTAAGCGACGATGCATATCGTCCGGAGTAAGTTCATACAATTTTCCGTCGGAATCTTTAAGCGCATACTTATTAATCCAAACGCGAGCTGCCAGGGTATCGCCTTTAAAATATTCTAAACTTGCATTATATGCTTCTTCGTCAGTATAACTTTTTGTTTTCGAGTCATGCATAGCAGTTTCTTTCAGTATTTTCTCATCTATTAACATAAGCAATGGATTCTGGTTCTAATTATTAGAATTCTTGGCTTAAAAATTCTTTCATAAAGATAATATTCAAAAGAAATATTTCCATCCTATTTTATTAACAGGCTTATCAACAACCATGTTATCAATCTGAATATTACGGCTTTAAGAAAATCACATAAATTGGTCAAGTTTTAAATTAACAGACCTTCTGCACTGAAAATCGAATATTTAGGAGCCAATTTAATTTTATTCACAGCAAATTGTTGAAACATTTTGTGGGTTTTTAGAAAACTCTACAAACATTTGTTAATCAGGAGTTAAGATTTATTATTTGCACAATAGAAACTTGCTGAGAATATAACGAAAATGCAGTTTTACTTAATTTCCATTATCCAAAACGTCACATTTTCTTAAAACCTGAAGGATTTTTTCCGTTGCACCCCGTTTCCGGGAAATATAATTCAGTGCAATTTGTCCAGCCTCATATTGTTGCGTTTCATGCGTTAACTTTTGCATTGTTTGAAACAGTTCTATCTCGGTATTTACAGGAAAAGCAGCACCAATATCCACCATATCATTAGCCTCTTTGAATTTCTCATAATTTGGGCCAAAAATTACCGGCACACCATAACATGCTGCTTCCAAAGTATTATGAATTCCCTTTCCAAATCCACCTCCGATATAAGCAATTTTCCCATAACGATAGAGTTTTGATAAGAGTCCGATTGAATCAACAATCAAAACACGAGCCTTATCAATTTCAGATGCAGTATAATTTGAAAGTTTTGCTAAAGAAATATCCTTGAAGCCTTGCTCAATTTGCTGAATGTGTTGCGAATCCGTTTCGTGAGGTGCTAAAATGAGCTTGATTTCAGGCTGATTTTGCATCAGCGCCTTCAAAATGCTTTCATCCTGTGGCCATGTGCTACCTGCAACAATGCAAAATGAATTTTTCGTAAACCGCTCGAAAATATCAAGTTTACAATCTTCTTTTGTGATTTCCCAAACTCTGTCAAATCGGGTATCTCCGGCAATGCTTGCATTTAAAACACCAATGCGCTTTAATCGGGCTATAGAAGCCTCATCTTGCACAAAAATATGTTTGTACATACTCAACATTTTCCGAAAAAACCCAGCCCAAGGTTTAAAAAAGATTTGGTTTTCACGAAAAATCCCCGAGATTAAGAATGTCGGGATGGCGTGCTTTTGCAATTGATTCAAATAATGAAACCAAAATTCGTATTTAACAAAAAAGCTCATTTCGGGTTGTAAAATATCCAAAAAGGCTTTGGCAT
>Ga0307990_1001993_pt1 | contig 16688 bp, 18 predicted proteins | sample EllFjometagen129_FD_203168 | JGI IMG/M metagenome (GOLD analysis project Ga0307990, IMG submission 203168) | Marine microbial communities from Ellis Fjord, Antarctic Ocean - #129 | ecosystem: Environmental > Aquatic > Marine > Unclassified | place: Southern Ocean | collected 2014-10-08
TGACCACCTCGTCGAGCCCGGGCTCATAAATCGGAAGGGTGTCAGAATTCCACTCATCAATGCGCGTCTGGTTGATATCCACCACCGTCACTTCGACGTTGCTATTTTTACTGGCAATCATCGCCATGGTCGGTCCGCCGACATATCCCGCGCCGATACATAAAATTTTTGTCATGAAGGGTCTCCAAAATTTCTAAACATTGGAGCAAAAGCTACCTGTTTTTTCCAAGCATTGGAAGAAAAGCTGTTGTTTTTTCCAATGATTGGAAGTCATCGCATGGTGGCATTTATTATTGGGAAAGAGCAGCGATCCGTGACGCGCTTAGCCGCGGTAACCACTATATTTTCCCCGATCTTTTTCTTTTGGAACTCGGCCTTTTTTAACATCCCGGATCAGCAGTTTTCCTGAAAGACTAGGTTTGGTCACTCTGAAAAGCACTCCTTTGACCTGTCCCTCGCTCGTGTTGCTTGCTCCATTTGGGTATACATAATAACTGCTAGTCGAACCCTCGGGAAAGGTTAAAGTTCGTTCTTTAACCGACACGGGCGTTGTTTTGAATTCGCTCTGTTCATCAGGGGCAAGGTCGCAAGACATGGTTCCGGCCGTGCAGAATTTTTGTGCCTTTTCTTTTGATCCAGGTTTTTCTTGTTCGTAGAAAACGAAGTATTCAATTTCAATATCCTTTAGATCAATCGGACTTGCATTACGGAGGTTTAATGCATAGACGGTCGTCTCGGTTTCTTCTTTGTAGCCAGATTTGCTGGTGTCGGTTTTTTCAACATCGTCATCAATCTTAATCCGTAGTCCGGAAGAGGATTTGAATTTTATGTCAGCTAGCCAGCTGCAAATTTTTTGCTGGCTTTCAGCTGTAAATTTGGAGAAGGGCAGTTCCATGCGTTGCCCCTTTACCATAATTCCTACGGTTCCGTTTAATGGGTTGTATGACTTAATAGAGCATTCTGTTACACTCCCCTCTTTATCTGTTAGCGTAAGGGATTTGGCTACAAAGCTTGTGCTACAAAATATGAGGCATCCTAAAACAAGAGTTTTATATTTCATTTGTATATCTTTCGTTTGTGTGTGGATAAACGGCTTGTTGTTCGGCGGGTTAAGACAGATGAGGGGGCAACATAGTTTTTTGGAATGGTGAGGAGGGGAGTTGCGTATTGGTTATTTATTGTAGATGAAATATGCACCGGTAAAGAATGGCATAGACGCCGTTTCGGGTGAAGGGGAAAGTGCATGTTTATTAGAAGGGAACATTGCATCTTTTCTGCTATCCACGATAGCGATTTGTAATTGGCATGCGGCGGTCGCGGCCAAACGCCTTCGGTGTGATCTTGATGCCGGGCGGACCCTGGCGGCGTTTGTATTCGCTTAGATCGACCAGCCGGACGGCCTGTCGCACAGCGGCTTCGTTGAAGCCGGCGGTGAGCATGGCGTCGATACCCATGTCTTTTTCAACATAGGCCTCGAGAATCGGGTCGAGTACGTCGTAGGGCGGCAGGCTGTCGGTGTCCTGTTGGTCGGGCCGAAGTTCGGCTGATGGTGGACGTTCGATAGTCGAGGGCGGAATAACCACTCCCTGTTCATTGCGCCAGCGGCAGAGGTCGAACACCAGCAGTTTTGGAACATCCTTAATGACGGCGAACCCGCCGGCCATATCGCCATAAAGCGTGCAGTAGCCGGTGGCGTATTCACTCTTATTGCCGGTCGAGAGCACCAGCCATCCGTTCTTGTTCGACATGGCCATAATTAGCGTGCCGCGAATGCGGGCCTGTAAGTTCTCTTCGGCTAGCCCGGGTTCCGGGTTCCAATGGTTGGAAAGTTCGTCGGTGAATTTTCCAAAGATTGGAAAAATCGGAATCGTGTAGAACTCAACACCGAAATTTGCGGCGATTTCTTCGGCATCGCTGAGCGTTTCGTTTGATGAATACTGCGATGGCATGGTGATGGCCGCCACGCGGTCTTTGCCGAGTGCGTCGACGGCGATGGCTAGCACCAGTGCGGAATCGATTCCACCGCTGACCGCCACGACGGTTTTTTTAAATCCGTTTTTGTCGACGTAGTCGCGCAGACCGGTTTTGAGCGCTTCGTAGATTTCTTCGAGCGGATCAAGATTTTCGCAAGTACTGAAGTTTTCTTGACCTGTTGTAGGACGCGCTTCCCGTATTTGGGAGCGTGTATCATTTGGCTCGGATGAAGAACACAAGCTCTCTGGATACAGAGACTCGACCAACGGGAGAGAGGCTTCGCTATTGCGAAGCAGTGACCAGCGGGAACGGCAACCTTGTCCTACAATGTTGTTCAGCTGAGTCGGCATCAGGGTGCCTTCCTTAAACAGCGGGGCGCGGGCCGCGATTGTGCCGTCGGCTTCAAATGCGGCGCTGCCGCCGTCGAAAACCAGTTCGTCCTGCCCGCCGACCTGATTGCAGAAGAGCAGCGGCGCGCTCATTGCGCGGGCGGCGGTGGCGAATATCGCTTCGCGTTCGAGCCGCTTGCCGCGGTGATAGGGCGAGGCAGAGAGGTTGACGATCAGCTCCGGCTGTTTCGCCGCGAGCGCCGTGCAGGCCGCGCCGCCAGCCAGCCAGCTGTCCTCGCAAATGTGGATGCCGACCTTCGTGCCGAAGGCATCGAAAGTATAGGGTTCATCTCCGGCCTCAAAGACGCGTTTTTCGTCGAACACGCCGTAGTTGGGCAGCAGCATTTTACGGTAGGTGCCGATTTGTTTTCCGCCGTGGAAAACCACGGCGGCATTAAAGGCGTCAATGGGCGCGCCGATAATACAGAATGCTTCAGAGGGCAGTTTGGCGGCCAGTCGGTCGAGCTGTTTGGCGCAGTCGTCGATAAAATGCGGACGCAGGATGAGGTCTTCAGGCGGGTAGCCGCACAGTGAGAGTTCGGGGAAGATGATCAGCTGTGCGCCGTCAACCGCGGCGGCATGGGCGAGCTCGATGATCCGGTCTGCATTCTGCTCTAGCGCCCCGACCGTCGGATTAAGCTGAACGAGCGCTGTTTTGAGCGGCTTCATTTTTTGTCGCCGCCGCCCGGTAGTACCGCTTTGGTAGTGCCGACCGCGACTTTTCCTGTGGTTTTCACCGACGTTTTTATTACGACTTTGGCTGGAACAGTGACGATTTTGCGCGCAATGCATCCTGTGGACATTATGGCAATGATCAGGATGGGAATGAACGTTTTCATCGCCGATAGTTCGGAGCTTCTTTGGTGATGCGGATGTCGTGCGGGTGGGCTTCGGCGGTTCCGGCGGCGGAAACGCGGACAAATTGGCCGGTTTCCTGCAGGGCAGGAATCGTGCGGGTTCCACAGTAGCCGAGGCTGGCCTGCAGGCCGCCGCTGTACTGCTTGAGCACTTTGCTGACGGCTCCGGCGTAGGGGACGACCCCTTCGATGCCTTGAGGCACTAGATCTTCATCGGCGCTGTCTTTAAGGCCGTAACGCTGGCGGGAGCCTTCGCGCGATTTCATGGCGTCGAGACTGCCCATGCCGCGGTAGACAACAAACTGGCGGCCTTCGTAGAGAATTTTTTCGCCGGGGCTTTCGTCGGTTCCGGCGAGAACAGAACCCATCATGACCGACGAGGCGCCGGCGACCATGGCTTTGGCGACGTCGCCGGAGTGGCGGATGCCGCCGTCAGCGATGACGGGGATAGAGCCTTTGAGCGCGTGGGCGCAGCTGTAGATGGCGCTGATCTGCGGGATGCCGACGCCGGTGACGACGCGGGTCGTGCAGATGGAGCCGGGACCGATGCCGACTTTGACGGCATCTGCGCCTGCTTTTTGCAGTTCGAGCGCCGCTTCGCCGGTGGCGATGTTGCCTGCAATCACGTCGAGGGTCGGGAAATTCTTTTTGACCCAAGCGGTCATTTCGATAACGCCCTTGCTGTGGCCGTGGGCCGTGTCGACGGTGAGCACGTCGACGTTGGCATCCGCGAGGGCTTCAGCGCGCGCATAGTCACCGGGGCCAACACCGGCTCCGACGCGCAGACGGTAGTATTCGTCCCGGTTATAGAGCGGGCGGGTGTTTTCGATCAAATCGGCCACGTCGGTGTAGCTGTAGAGACCGACGAGTTTGTCGCCTTCGACCAGCGGAAGCTTGCCGATTTTGTTTTCGCGCATGATTTTATACGCTTCTTCCAGATCGGTGTCTTTCGCCGCAGTGATGACTTCGCTGGTCATGATGTCTCCGGCGCGCAGTTCGAGGCTGGGGGCAAACTTGATGTCCTTGGTGGTTAGGATGCCGACCAGCGCGCCAGCGTCGTTGAGGATGGGAAAGCCGCTGAAGCTGTAGCCTTTTTTCGCGCGGTGTATTTGAATTTCCTCAATGGTCTGGCCTTCGTTGAAGGTAATCGGGCTGTTGATCAGTCCGTTGAGGAAATGTTTTACTTTGGAAACGGCGGCGGCCTGTTCTTCCGGCTCCAAATTTTTGTGAATAATCCCGATCCCGCCGTGCAGCGCCATGGCAATGGCCATGTCGGCTTCCGTCACGGTATCCATTGCCGCGCTGACAAACGGGATGTTAATGGGGATATTGGTGGTCAGTTGGGTCTGGATATTCGTGTCACCCGGAAGGAAATCCGCATACTGGGTAATCAGAGAGATATCGTCAAAGGTGAGCCCTTCATACGGGAAGGTGCTCATAAACTTATCGAGGTACTTGTTTTGGCTCATGGAATAGTTCCTTTTGCCGACACACATTGGAGCTTACGGCGAAGCGAGTCAATATGGAAAAATGGAAGAGTGGAAGGATGGAATACAGGAGGGCTGGATCAATAGGCTGGTTTCTGATATTTTCTTTGCTTCGACAATCCCTATGGTTTTGTAAAAACAGTCCCTGTTCGTTTTAGGTCCAACTCATGAATTCAACCAGTCGATCTATTATTCCGTCTGTTGCGGCTCTTCCTGAGGGCGGAGCGTTCGCAACCGTTTATGAATTTATCCTTTTTCGTTTTCCGCGCATTTCGAAAGCAGTTTGGCGCGAGCGGATCGAAAACAACAAGGTGCATTTTGATGACGGTGAACCGATCTGCCTAACCACCCCGTATCAGGCGCGTCGCCGCATTTGCTATTACCGGGAGGTTCTTAGTGAATCGAAAATCCCCTTTGAGGAAGAGGTGCTCTTTGAGAATGATGATTTTATGGTGGTCGATAAGCCCCATTTTCTGCCGGTTCATCCCGCCGGAAAATATGTCAATGAGACGCTGGTGACGCGGTTGCGCACGAAGCATAGAATCGACGAGCTGAGCAGTGCTCATCGGCTCGATCGGTCAACCGCCGGCTTGGTGCTTTGTGTGAAAAAGCGTGAGAAGCGGGGGCTGTATCAGCAGATGTTTATGGACGGAGCGGTTAAAAAGATTTATCTCGCGGCGGGCAGGCTTCCGTCCGAGACCCATCTGACCCATTGGCATGTAAAGGCGCGTATGGAGCCGGGCGAAGAGTATTTCCGGATGCAGATTGTTCCGGAAGGACCGGTAAACTCTGAAAGTCTGATTGATTTCATTGACCGCCGCGATGAGATCGGTCTTTTTCGTCTGCAACCGGTGACGGGGAAAAAGCACCAGCTGCGTGTCCATCTGTGCGCGATAGGTTCGGGCATCCTCAACGATCCGCTCTATCCGGATTGTTTGGAGGAAAAGATTGCCGAGGATTATGAGCATCCGATGCAGCTGCTGGCGCACCGTCTGGAATTCAAGGATCCGGTTTCGGGAAAACAAATGGAATTTCAGAGCAGGCGGACCCTCAGTTTATTTCCTGACTAAAAGTAGATGAAACGGTTTATGTCCCACGGATGGCCCCGAAGGGTCGGGGAAACATTACAGTCTCAAGGCGATCCCCCGGATGAAGAGGGACTTTTTCAGAGTTTTGTAGCCGAAGCAATCAGGAGTTGGTAGCGTTTGCCCATGTTAATCGTTCAATCTCAAAGCACCGATGTGTACCGCAATCTGGCGGTGGAGGAGTGGTTGCTCGATCATGCGCCGCAGCTTCCGCTGCTATTTCTTTGCGTCAACGATTCGTGCGTGGTGATTGGCAAAAACCAGAACCCGTGGCGCGAGTGCCGGTTGTCGCGGATGGAAGACGACGGCGTGGCGCTGGCGCGGCGTATTTCCGGCGGCGGAGCGGTCTATCACGATGCCGGCAACTTGAACGTCAGTGTGATGGTTCCGCGCACCGAGTATGTTGAGCAAAAGCAATACGACCTGATTTTCCAAGCATTGAAAACTTTTGAAATCAACGCTTCCAAGAGTGGGAAAAATTCATTGGCGGCAGACGGGCTGAAGTTTTCGGGGCAGGCGTTTTGTCACCGTCGCGAGCGTACGCTGCACCACGGGACCCTTCTGGTGAATGCAGATTTAGCGCGGCTCGGCCGCTATCTCGGCTCGGAGGTTGAGGGCATCAAGACCAAGGCCGTTGCTTCCGTTTCCGCCGAGGTGGCCAATCTTTCGCAGTTCGCGCCAGAGCTGACCATTGAGAAACTCTCCGCCGCGCTGATTGAGCAGTTTAAGGAGATGTATGGGAGTGGTGCCGTTCCGGAGTATTGGACCGATGCCGATGTTGAACAAAAAGATGCCGGGACGCAGTTCCTTCCAATGATTGGAAAAAATTCTTCCAAGGATTGGAAACTCGGGCATACTCCGAAGTTCGTTTTTGAAAACTTTGAGGTCGAAAAGGGCCGGATCGTGAATGTAGAGCAAAAGCCGGAATTTGACACTTTTTTGAGAAAAAGGAGCCTTTGATGGAAACAATGAAAGCAATGATGAGCCGTCGGAGCATCCGTGCGTTTAAAAACATTCCCGTAACGGAGGAGCAGATCAAGACGCTGCTCGAAGCGGCGATGAACGCGCCGAGTGCGGGCGATGGCCGTCCGTGGCACTTTATGGTGACGACGGATCGGGCCAAGCTCGACGCACTGGCCGACGCAGTCGATGAAGGCAACGCGATGTTTAAGCAGGCGCAGGCCGCTGTGCTGATCTGTCTTGATAAGTCGCTCGAAGGATTCGAGGGCTTCGGTGAGCAGGACTGCTCCTGCGCGGCGCAGAATCTGCAGCTGGCCGCGCACGATATGGGGCTCGGTACGGTCTGGATCGCGATCATTAATGTTCCCCCGCGTGTCGCCGGCTGCCGCAAGGTGCTCGGCGTGCCGGAGCCAATCACTCCGTTCGCACTGTTCCCGCTCGGCGTGCCGGACGAAACGCTCGAGGCGGAAACCCGCTACGACGAGTCCCGTATTCATAATGAACAGTGGGTTGGCTGATGAGCACACAAAAAACCTATACCATCCGCTGCCCGCAGTGCGACCACACCCAGAGTGTGGAGTTGTATGACTCCATCAATGTGGCGCAACAGCCGGAGCTTAAAAACACCCTGTTTGAAAACCGGCTCAACCGGGTGGTGTGCGAGGACTGCGATGCGAATTTCCGCATCGACAAGCCGCTGCTCTATCACGACGCGGACCGCAACATTCTGATTCACTGGATGCCTGACAATGTTGCTTCCCGCGATGAAATTCTGGATGAATTCGACAAAAGTATGGAAGAGCTTCGTGATGCGCTTCCGGAGGATATGGAGTTCCCCCGTGTCCGGCTGGTATTTGACCGCGTTGAGCTGGTTGAGCTGATCTTTATGGTCGAGGCGGGTATGGATGAGCGGGTGGTGGAATATATCAAATATACCGTCCACACGCAGAACATGAAGCGTCTGTCGCCGGAGAAAAAACAACTGCTGCTCAATTTGCAGGACTCCACCGCCGATGAGCTGCTATTTGCCATTCAGGATGTGGAATCCAAAGAGCTCGAAGATCTTCTGCGCTACCCTCGCGAGGCCTACCACGGCGTTCAGAAAATGTATAAAGATAATCCCGATGAGTTCATCGAGCTGTTCCCGGGCCCGTACATCAACGCTCGATCCACACTCCTCGAAGAGAGTGCGGATGAGGTCGAGGGAGAAGAGATTCAATAATTAACATTCAATTCTCAATATTCAGCCGGGACACGCTTGGTCGTTGAAAATTGAATAGGGTTGAGTCGATTATTGGTCGAGCTGCTGAAGTGAGGTCTCTGCCGCTCCGGTCCACTGGGAATCGGCGTTCTCAGCCAAGAAGTCCTCTAGCGTGATGCGGGCGTCATCCAGACGTCCGGCCTGTTCCTGGCAGCGGGCCAGCGCCAAGATGGCCGCTGATTCCAGATAATGCCCAGGGTTGTCGGAGAGGAAATCTTTGAACTCGTTCGCGGCGGCGTCGAAATTGCCTTCGGCCTCCGTGCAGTAGGCCAGTCCGAATACAGCCATTGGAAGCAGATCGCTGTTTGTATAGTCGTCGACAAAGCGTTCGTACTGAGTGCGCGCCTGAGCGACATCGCCCTGATTAAAAAGCGTTTTGGCCAGATCGAGCAACGCGGCTGGCGCGGTCGGAGTTGATTTGTAGTTGTTCACCACATCCTCAAGTTGCTTCGGCGTCTGGGCGGTGATTAGCATTTGTTCCGCTTCCGCGATTTTGGCGGCCTTATTGGAGGCCAAAGCCTTCGAGGCGAGTACGGTGATCGCGGCGGCAAGAATTCCGGCTCCGATCAGTGTCCCGTAGCGTTTCAGAAAATCGAGAACCTGTGTGACCTCGCGCTGTTCCAGTTCATTCTTCTTCTGAACCTCGTTGTGCTTCGGGTTGTCGTCCTTGTTCATCATAATTAACTCCTGCTTTAAAAGCGGCTACTTTAGCGGTTCGGTGTCAGGTTTCAAGCGTGTACAGTTTTAGAATGGGTTCGGCGGTTTCCTCTGCGGTTAATCCGTCGGTGTCAATCCCGTGTTCAATCGCATCATAAAGCGGTTTGCGTTCATTTAGCAGTGCCTGAATTTTTTCTTTCTTGTCGCCTGCCAACAGGGGGCGGGCCGCATCTTTTTCCACACGTTGGAAAATCATTTTCGGCGAGGCCGTCAGGCAGACCACCAGACCGGTTTTTTCGAAATCAGCCAGATTATCGGGATCGAGCACAATGCCGCCACCGGTTGAAATAATCAGTCCATCGCGCTGCGACAGCTCGTTCGCCAGCGCTCGCTCCATCTTGCGGAAGGCTGGTTCGCCGTCGGTCGCAAAAATTTCGGAGATCGGTTTCCCGGCGCGTTTTTCGATGATGGAATCCATATCCACTAGCTCCAGATCGGTGCGCTCGGCCAGCACCCGTCCGGTCACCGTTTTGCCGGTTCCCATAAACCCGACCAGAATAATGTTTCGTTTGCTCATCTTTCTTCTCAACAAAAAACGCCCCGCAGAACGGGGCGAACTACACAAAATCAGACCGTCCGAAATAGACTAAGCCGCTTTGATTTTGTTTGGGCGCTGCAACATAATGCGGATCTCTTTGGTATTCATCTTACGGATTTTCTCCGCCGATACACCTAGTTCAAGTAGACGTTTTTTCTGTTGCGTAAGACGATAGCGACGGGCACCCGGGCTTTTGATCGGGCGGCGAAGCGGTTTTTTGCGCATAGCTCTGCGAATTCTCATGACTTTTCTCCAAAAATCTAACTCTTCTTAAAACGAGCGACGTAAATTACAGGGACGGCCTGTTTGACGCAACTCCTAAAATAGACAAATCGCGGGTTCTCATTTCACGTGATTTGCTCTACTAATAACAAATACCCAATAATGAATAACCCGACGACGAAGGAGGCGCTTATGGCCCGCATTAAACTCGAATTACCGGAAACCTTTCCCTTCAGCACGGAACTGACCGTGCGCATCACCGACCTCAACTATGGGGGGCACCTCGGCAACGCCGACACCCTCGTCCTCATCCACGAGGCCCGCGTGCGCTTCCTGAAATCGTTCGGCTACAGCGAAATTGACATCGAAGGCTACGGCACCATTATGCTCGACGTCGTCATCCAGTTTAAAGCGCAGGCATTTGCCGGCGAGGTGCTCGTCGCCGAAGTTGCCGCCGCCGACTTCTCCCGCCTTGGCTGCGACATCTATTACCGCCTCACCAATAAAGAGACCGGCGTTGTGGTCGCCACCGCCAAAACGGGCATCTCGGTCTTCGACTACGAAAGCCAGAAACGTGTTTCCCCGCCCGACGCCTTCGTTAAAAAACTTGGAGGATAGGGGTGGGGAGCGACATCCGGGTACGCTTAAGAATGCGCGGAGGTCGCGCTCCACCTGATTCTTCCAATCCTTGGAACTTTTCACAACCTCCCTGCGGGAAGGTTGTCCTACACGTTTTATTGTAGGACAGGCTTCTCCGGTATTCCGGAGAGCCTGTGTTTATCGGATGGTTGTTAGAATTCTACAACGGGAACAGCCGCGGCTTCCGGTGCGGCCTCAAACGGCGTGCGTTTTTCGAGGCCCATGCCTCCAGCATAGAATTTACCGGGGATTCCGCGGATTGCCGAATTGTAAGCGCGGACGCTTTCATTATAGCGGCGGCGCTCCACCGAAATCCTGTTTTCCGTTCCGGCCAGCTCATCCTGCAACGCGAGGAAGTTCTGGTTCGATTTCAGATCGGGATAGTTTTCGGCGACGAGCATCAGCCGGCCCATTGCCCCCTGCATCTGGTTGGCCACACCCACTTTTTCATCGGGTGTGCCGGCAGACGCCCACTGAGAGCGCAGGCGGGTTACTTCAGTGAAAATCCCTTTTTCCTGCGCGGCGAAGCCCTTGACCGTATTGACCAGATTTGGGATCAGATCAAAGCGGCGTTGCAGAACGGTTTCGATGTTGGCCCATTGTGCATCGACGCCCTCGTCCAGTCGGATCAGCTTGTTATATTTTCCGACGCCCCATAGAACGGCGACAAGAACGACGATTCCGACGATAATCAGTGTTTTCTTCATGATGCATTCTCCTGTTGGATGTGTGCGTCGACCGCATCGGTCACGCACTCGATGGTTTTAATATAGTTTTCGAACAGCTCTTCGGCGTCGACCGCCTTCGGTTTGATTGATCCGTCCTTCAACTCCTGCACTTTACGGAACACGTCGAGCGGTACCGGAACGGTTTCGTTCAATTTTTCCAATGCCTGGAACTTTTTCTGCGGCACATCGTTGGTGAACAGCCGCAGGCTGGCGCGGAACAGAACCAGGAACGACGAGAGCGACCTCACCATCAGGTCGCAGACCTTCTTGGCGTTGCCGGCGGCCAGCAGATACTGCTGGCGCAGCTGAATCAGATTGCCGCGTAGCTCATGCTCAATTTGCAGGCGCAGGTTGGCGGTGTTGATTTCGAGCTCACTCACTCCATCCTCACCGAAAAGGATCTTGTGGCACTCTTTAATATCGAGCAGCTCGACCGGAAAGACATCCGTCGCTTTCTTCAGTCGCTCCATGGTGAACAGTAGCGGGGCAGGGTTGCCCGCCTTCGCCCAAGCCTTGGCGGGCTTCGAAAATGCGGTCAGCGCATCGCGGCCGAGGCTTTCGGTAACGACCAGCACATTGTAGTCTGAACGTTTTCCGGCGTGGTCACCTGCCGCTGCGGATCCATAGAGGATCACAGACTTCAGGTTGTCTCCGCATGCTGCTTTCAGTTCGTCTGTCAGTTTTTCCAGTTTCATAGGTTTTCTCCAAAAAGGTTACCGGCTCGCGCCGCCGCCGCCGAACCCGCCGCCGCCGAACCCGCCGCCGCCTCCAAATCCTCCACCGCCGCCGCCGCGCCCGCTCATCACAAGCATCAGCAAAAGGAGTCTCGGATGACGAATTGCCATGTAGATAAAGCCGATAATAAAGAGAAAGCTAACAATCGGGTTGGATTTACGCTGCGGGCGCGAGGCGTAGCCGCGGTTGATAGTTTGCGGCACGCCGGAGAGCTGAATGTCTTGATCGGCGGCAATGCGCTGTGCAATGGCCGCGCCGCCGCTGGCGATGGCCGCGCCGTACTGCTGCTGGTTCCACGCCGGAAGCACGTATTCATCGAGAATTCGTCCCGCCGCGGCATCGTTGATGACCCCCTCCAGTCCGTAGCCAACTTCAATCCGCAGCCGGTTTCCGCGCCCCTCCTGCGTGGCGCCGAGCAGTAGCACGCCGTTGCCTTTGCCTTTTTGGCCGATTCCCCAACGTTCAGCCAAACGAATTGTAAAATCGTCGATTTGCCCGCCGTCGAGCGAGGGAAGGATAACCACGGCGACTTGCGCACCGGTTTTTTGCTGAAGCTCCGTCAGAACAGCGCGGAGCTGGTTTTCTTCCGCGGCGGAAATCACATTGGCATAGTCATTCACCAGTCCGCGCGGTTGCAGACTGTTCAGCAGTTTGTCCGATGCCTGCGCCGAAAACGTCAGCGCCAGCACCAAAACCATCTGTTTTAAAAATCGCACGGGGGAGAGATTACCGAAACGTCTGCCGCATTCAATCTTTACTAGCGGAAAGTGCCCCTATTTAAAAATGAAGAATAACATTTCTATATTTTGGAAACGTGTTACTTTTCCCCCGCCTCACTCGGATACAGGACGTGCCCGGGGAGAGCATTAATACGAGTACAAGGACAATTAGTTATGAGTAAAGGTACAGTAAAATGGTTCAACGCAGACAAAGGTTTTGGATTCATCACCCCCGATGAAGGCTCCGCAGACCTTTTCGTGCATCATTCCGAAATCAAAACCGGAGGCTATGCAACGCTCGCCGACGGACAAGCCGTAGAGTTTGAAGTGGGAGAAGGCCAGAAAGGCCCTTGCGCGACAAACGTTACGCTTGCGTAGTCCGATTTAAAAATTGGCAAAGAAAACAGTCCGGCTTTCCGCCGGGCTGTTTTTTTGTGCCTACGAATTCCCCTCAAAAATCCCAATATTTGGAACCAGAGCGGAGATTTTTGGGCTATAAAAAGCTTTTCTATAGCCCAAAAATATGCTGTTTTATGAGCTATAAAAGCGAGGCTTATAGCTCATGAAGTGGAATTGGCAGATAGAGGAGTGGCCGGAATTTGAATTTGATTCCGCGGCTTTGACGGCGTTAGAGGCAAAGTTTCTGACATCGTCCGGGGTTTTGCTGGGAACCTGCTCTCACCTTGATGCCGAAAAGCTGGGTGAATTGCGCGTTGAGCTGATGAGCGATGAGGCCCTCAAAACATCGGAGATTGAAGGTGAGTTTTTGAGCCGCGACAGCCTTCAGTCATCCATTCGTCGCCAGTTCGGGTTGCAAACCGATGACCGGAAAATCCCGCAGGCAGAGCAAGGCATTGCTGAGATGACCGTTCAAAATTACCGGACATGGGCCGATCCGCTCACCGATCAGACCCTTTTTGACTGGCATGCCATGCTGACAAAAGGGCGGCGGGATCTTTCGGACATCGGATGCTATCGAGAATCCTTCGAGTCGATGCAGGTGGTTTCCGGTTCAGTTGACCGCCGTAAGGTTCATTTTGAAGCACCCCCCTCCAAAGATATTCCCGGAGAGATGGGCGCGTTCAATCAATGGTTTAATCAGACGGCTCCGGATGGGGAAAATCCGTTGTCTGCATTAATCCGTTCTGGAATTGCCCATTTGTATTTTGTCAGCGTTCATCCGTTCGAAGACGGAAACGGACGCATTGGTCGCGCTATTGCTGAAAAGGCGCTGGCGCAAAATCTGGGGCGACCGACATTGATTGCGCTGTCGCATACCATTGACGCCAACCGAAAGGCTTATTATGCGTCTCTGGAAAAAGTCAACCGGCGATTGGAAATCACCGACTGGCTGATCTGGTTCGCCCAGACCGTTTTGGATGCGCAGGACTACACCATTCGTTGCATCGGCTTCCTGGTCGAAAAAGGAAAACTCTATGTCCGGCTCGGAGATTCTCTGAACGAGCGACAGCAAAAAGTTCTGGCCCGCATGTTCAAAGGAGGGCTGTCCGGTTTCAAAGGCGGTCTGAGCGCAGAGAACTATATCACTATCGCCAAAATATCCGCCTCCACCGCCACCCGCGACCTGAAAGACCTTGTTGCCAAAGGCGCACTGATCCGCACAGGTGAACTCAAATCCACTCGCTACCACCTCAACCTGCCCGGCCTCTCCTAATCACCGCATAATTTGTCGCAGACCCCGAGGATTCGAGGCGGCGAATAAGCCCTCTATTTACCGCAAAGAGTTTTTTTGACGAGATTACCCGCCTTCGCCAAGGCTTACGGCCTGACACGCAGGATCAACAGGATGTTGGGTAGGGGCTCTGTGAGATTCCACGCAGAGCCGCAGAGATCGCGGAGGTGTAGACGCGGTGTCCTCACCGCGTTTCCCAATGGTTGCAGAAGGTGTCACAGAAGGTGTCAGCAGAAGGTGTCAGCAGAAGGTGTCAGTCCTATTTTTTTACCCTTTCGCGTTCTCTGCGATCTTCCCCGGCGAAAACTCTCTCTCCATGAACCGTTCCTTGCCAGTCACTATTTTTGAATACAAAAATTATTTATCGCTACGCTTTCAGCGCGGTTGAAAAGCCTCCCGCACTCCACCACTCCCATACTCCATCACTCCATCACTCTATTCTCATTTCCACTCGTGCTTGGAATGTCGGCTGTTGAGCTTTTTATTGGAGTTGTTTGAGTTTTCGCCAAAGGGTGGCCTGACTGATGCCTAGAATTTTTATGGCCTGTGATTTGTTTCCATGGGTCATTTTAAGAACATTTTGAATATGTTCGAGTTCGATTTCGGCAAGCGACCGTTGAGGGTTGGCTACGGGGTTGGCGGGATATAGGATTTTTAAGGAAAAGTCTTCGGGGCGGATGATTTCATCGTTACAGAGGATGATGGCCCTTTCTATGGTGTTTTCGAGTTCACGGATGTTTCCCGGCCACGCGTAGTTTTGTAGATAATTTAGACATTTTGCATCTAATTTTACATTTGGTTTTTTGAATTTTTTAGAGAAGCGTTTAACAAAGAAGCGGGCAAGCGGAAGGATATCTTCTGTTCTTTGGCGCAGAGGTGGAATCTCAATCTCTATAACGCGTAGACGGTAGTAAAGTTCATCCCGGAATGTACCATCCTGAGTTGCTTTAATTAGATCACGGTTGGTGGCGGCGATAACCCTGACATTTACCTTTCGCGGCTGGTTCTCGCCGACGCGTGTAATTTCCCGTTCCTGAAGAACCCGCAAGAGATTCAGTTGCAGAGACGGAGAGATATCGCCGATTTCATCCAGAAAAATGGTCCCATCGTTTGCTTCTTCAAATAGTCCGCAGCGGTCGTGTGAGGCCCCGGTGAAGGATCCGGATTTGTGGCCGAATAGTTCGCTAGCGAGGAGTGATTCCGGTAAAGCGGCACAGTTAATTCCTATAAACGGGCCCTGATTTCGGAGAGAGAGGTGGTGGATGTAGCGGGCCATGACTTCTTTTCCGACACCGCTTTCGCCGGTGATGAGTACGGAGGAGTCATATGTCGCCACACGGGTGGCCAGTTCAACGACTCGTTCAAAGGCCGGACTGTTCACTTCAAAAAAAGCCGGGTGACTGTTTTTTAATTTCGGTAGATGCTGCCGCTGTTGAGCCAGCTTTTGCTCGCTCAATTTTAGTTTTTCAGTGAGATTCAGAACTTTTTGGTGGATATCGATTTCCTGAAAATATGTCAGATACGGCTCTGCCTCTTTTCCCCAGGATTCTACATCACGACCGATGGCGGTACAGACCCGTTTGTTGGCGGCGTAACATTGGGTTTCTATAAAGATAACGTCTTTATCCATGCAGAAGGATGCGTATCCACTTGCATATCCGGTGAGCATCCAGCAGACGGGTTCTTCTGCTATTCCAGCTGCCGCCAGATGTTCCTCGGCTTCTCCCGAGTTATGCCAGGTTATTTCCATGAACAGGTGTTTGTTGTTTTCATCCAGTTGTAAGTCCTGGACGATGGTTTTTGCTACTCCTTGGAGAGCGTGCATAACGGGCCCGGCCCGCAGCCATTCTTCAAGGTTGTCCCATTTAAACAGGCGTGTCATGGCAGCCGCATCTTCCTGTCCCCAGTAATAACCAAAACGGGTCAGTATCCTGCGTGTTGTAACAGGGCCAAGGCCTTCTAATAAATCTTTTCGTAGTTGTGAAAAGGCATTGATGTCATGGAGAACAAGTCTTCTTCCCTGGAAATCGAGGCGTCCATCAGAGAAGGTCAGCAATTCTTGTAGCTTAAGGTCGGTAGCTTTCATGTGGGTATTTTAATATGAAATGGTTATTTTTCAAAATGAAACAATAGGAATATTTTCGATATAATGGGCATTATTTATAAGATGTTTATTATAAACATCTTAAGGATAATTTCCATGAATGGCACGCGTGTTGCTATAACTGCCTTCAATTAATAATTTTAGCAGAGAAGAAGTTCTCTACAAAAGAAAGGTGGTTGGATATGTACAGTATATTAAAAGGGAAAAGTACCGGGCTGACCGATGATGTGGTTTCATTTGCACAGAAGCTGGTTCAGACCCCTAGTGAAAGCTTGAGGGAATCGGCCGTTGCCACCTTGGTGAGCGAGGAAATGCGGGCTATCGGATACGATCGGGTTTTCAAGGACGAGTATGGCAATGTTATCGGGGTTTTGTTTGGTCGGGAATCTGCACCTACGGTTTTGTTGAATAGTCATATGGACACGGTTCATCCGATGTTGCCGGAGACGTGGGATTCGGCCCCATTCGACGGGTCGCTTAATGACGGGATTTTGCACGGTGTCGGTGCGGCAGATTGTAAGGGCGGGTTGGCTGCACAGGTCTATACCGGCGCGCTATTGCGACGCAGTCTTCTTCCGCT
>Ga0307990_1001994_pt1 | contig 16685 bp, 7 predicted proteins | sample EllFjometagen129_FD_203168 | JGI IMG/M metagenome (GOLD analysis project Ga0307990, IMG submission 203168) | Marine microbial communities from Ellis Fjord, Antarctic Ocean - #129 | ecosystem: Environmental > Aquatic > Marine > Unclassified | place: Southern Ocean | collected 2014-10-08
TGGAAAGATCAGCGGCCTGGTGATTCAGGCGCTGCGCCATCTTGGGCGGGATCAGGTGGATGATGATGTAGTGAACCAGCTGGACCAACGACTGGACGATGCTGCCCGGAAGCAACTGATGAAGGATATTCGCTATGCCCCGGCATGGATTGCTGAAATATTTCGTCAACTTGTGAGGTCCAATAGTGAATAGCTTTATCTCCATGCCCCCGGAACGTAGGGTAACCATTTGCGAGCAGACTGCGGGTCAGCAGGGCTTGGTCGCGTCATCGGTGGAAAAGGACTTCTGGGTCAGCTGGACGTTGCGGGAACTGTTTCAACTACCCGAATGGGGCGGGCACCTGACCTTTAAAGGCGGAACCTCGCTTTCCAAAGGCTGGAAGCTGATCGAACGCTTTTCTGAAGACATCGACATCGTGATTGGCCGGGATGCCCTCGGTTTCGACGGGGACAAGGCTCCCGATGCAACAACAGGAACCAACGAACGCAAGCGGCGAATGGCCGGCATGAAAGTCGCCTGCCAGAAATGCGTGAACGAAGAGATTCAATCAATGCTGCGGGCAGTCATCGAAAAGACCATTCCCGGCGGCCTCGAATGGACGCTGGAACCAGATCCGAAAGATAACGACAACCAAACGTTGCTGTTTAAATATCCCACGGTTTATCCCGATCCCAATGCCGACGCCTATCTTCAGCGTAGGGTGAAAATCGAAATGGGCGCTCGTTCCGATACCGACCCATCCGAGGAAATCCAGATCAAACCGCTCATCGCCGAGGCATTTCCGGATGTCTTTCCTGATAGCAGTTTTCCCGTGCTGGCGGTTTCTCCCGTACGTACGTTCTGGGAAAAGGCCATGCTCCTGCATGAAGAAACCTATCGACCGTTGCCAAAAGAACCGGCAGAAGGTGAATCCAAAAAGAGAAAAGGCCCTAAAGCAGGCATGGCCCGGCACTACTATGATCTTTTCCGTCTGATCAAAACCGGCATCGCAGCAAAGGCCATATCCGACCTGAAACTGTTTAAGACCATCGTGGCTCACCGTGAGGTCTATTTCAGGTGGGGCTGGATGGACTATGGAACACTGACCCCGGGTACTCTCCGGCTGGTCCCCCCAGACCACTATATGTCCGACTGGCGGAACGACTATAACGATATGCAGGAAGAAATGTTCTATGGAGAGGGAGTGCCCGATTTTGATGAGGTACTCATGAAGGTGGAGCATTTCCAGAACCAATTTAACGAACAGGGAGCTACTTAATAATGTTCAGTGTATTCAGTGTCTTCTGTGGTTCGTTCCTGAATCTGTTTCGTGTATTTCGTGGGTTTCAATTTGGAGTTAGGTAATGGCAAAGAAAAAAGTAGCAGCAAAAAAGAAAGTCGAAACGCTCGTTCATCCGGACGATAAGCGTAAAAATATCCCCACCGCCGAATATCAGGCCATGCTCGAAAAAGAACATGCCGATCCGATGATGGCTGCCTACGAGCGCCGCAATAAAGATCTTGATCCTCAATTCGTCTGGCGAGGGAAGGATATGCAGGACTGGTCCGACCTCATTGTTCACGCCCCGCCGCTCTACATTCAGGAAAAGGTCCATCCCAAGGTGCTCATCGACGACCTGAAAAAAATGACCACGGACAAAGAGCCGGATGCGGATCAGATGGATATGTTCGGCGACTTCAACGGCATTCCCGAAGGAGCCGATAAAACTGAGTTCTATGCCCACGACCAGAACTGGTCTAACCGCATGATCCTTGGTGATTCTCTCGCAGTCATGGCTTCGCTGGCTGAGCGTGAAAGCCTGCGCGGCAAAGTGCAGTGCATCTACTTCGACCCGCCCTACGGCATCAAATTCAACTCCAATTTCCAGTGGTCCACTCAAGACCGGAACGTCAAAGATGGCAAGGCTGACCACATCACCCGTGAGCCCGAGCAGGTAAAGGCCTTCCGTGACACATGGCGCGACGGCATTCACTCTTACATGACCTATCTGCGCGATCGTCTTACGGTTGCCCGCGACCTCCTCACCGACTCCGGCTCTATCTTCGTCCAGATCGGCGATGAAAATGTTCACCGCGTTCGGGCGCTGATGGATGAGGTATTTGGGGATGAGAACTTTGTCTCTCAGATAGTATTTGAGAAAACTAGTAGCACTTCGACTCAGGAAATGGCGTCGATTAGCGACCACATCATCTGGTTCGCAAAATCCAGAGCTTCAGTTAAATTTCGCGCAGCGTATCGGCTTAAGGTTCTAGGTGAGGCAGGAACCACGCAATACGTGTGGCTTGACGAAGGCGGCGGATTTGATCGACGACTTAGTTCGGACGAATTGAGAAACAGCGCTGCTGATCTTGATCGGAATCGAGTATTCGCTTGCGATAACCTCACCAGCCAGCGACCCGCCCAAGGAGCTGATGTGACCGCTTTTGATTACAACGGGGGCACGTTTTCTCCGGGTAAAGGCACCTTCAAAACTGACGGAAAAGGGTTGGCGCATCTTGCGAGAGCCGGTCGGCTGCGTCCGATTGGTAAATCGTTGATGTATCGACGATTTCTTGCGGACTTTCCGGTCGTTCCAATCGCCAACTACTGGAACGACGTGAAGATGACAGGCTTCTCAGAGGACAAGACTTATATCGTACAAACGGGGCAGAAGGTGATTGAGCGCTGCATTCTGATGGCAACAGATCCCGGCGATTTGGTTCTTGATCCAACGTGCGGATCGGGGACAGCGGCGTATGTTGCAGAACAGTGGGGCCGCCGCTGGATCACGATCGACACCTCTCGTGTTGCATTGGCCTTGGCCCGAGCGCGTATTATGGGCGCACGTTATCCGTTCTATCTGTTGGCCGATTCCACGGAGGGGCAAATCAAGGAGGCGAAACTTACTCGAACCGTGCCGTCCACCCAGCCGACCTATGGCAACATCCACCACGGTTTTGTTTATGAACGAGTACCGCACATCATGCTCAGTTCTATTTCCCGGAATGCCGAGATTGATGTTATCTACGATGACTTCCAACAGAAGCTCGAATCGCTTCGCGAGAAACTGAACAAGGCGGTTGGTGGAAAGTGGGAGGAGTGGGAAATCCCTCGCGATGCCGACGCAGATTGGTCAGACGAAGCAAAGAACCTGCACGCTGACTGGTGGGAACTTCGCACTGCCCGCCAAAAAGAGATCGACGCATCCATCGCCGCGAAGGCGGATCATGAATATCTCTACGACAAGCCGTATGAGGACAAAAAAACTGTCCGCGTCGCCGGGCCGTTCACTGTGGAAAGCCTCTCGCCACATCGGGTGCTAGGCATTGATGAAGATGACGAACTGCTCGATACCGTTGCCGAGGGATCGGAAGGCTACGGTGAGGGACAGGACTTCGCTTCGATGATTCTTGAAAACCTGAAGACCGCTGGAGTTCAGCAGGCGCATAAGGAAGATAAAATCATCTTCACTTCGCTGATCGGCTGGCCCGGGCAATACATCTGCGCCGAAGGTCGCTACACAAAAGGAAACAAAGAGGACGGAGCCACCCGTCGGGCGGGTATCTTTATCGGCCCGGAGTTCGGAACCGTCTCGCGACCTGATTTGGTCACCGCCGCCCGCGAAGCTGCCGAAGCCGGGTTCGACGTCCTGATCGCCTGCGCCTTCAACTATGAAGCCCGCACCACTGAGTTCAACAGCCTCGGAGCCATCCCGGTTCTTAAAGCTCGCATGAACGCCGACCTTCACATGTCCGATGACCTCAAAAACACTGGCAAAGGAAACCTCTTCGTCATCTTCGGCGAGCCGGACATTGAAATCCGTGAGGTTGACGGCGGCCAACTTGAGATTGAAGTCAAAGGAGTGGATGTATTTCATCCCAACACCGGCGAAGTCCGCAGTGACGGTCCGGATGGTATCGCCTGCTGGTTCATCGACACCGACTACAACGAAGAAAGTTTCTTTGTGCGGCATGCCTACTTCCTCGGACAGAACGATCCCTACAAGGCATTGAAAACCACGCTCAAAGCAGAGATCAACCTCGACGCATGGGACACGCTCAACAGCGCTGTCTCCCGCCCCTTCGCCAAACCCAAAGACGGCCGCATCGCCGTCAAAGTCATCAACCACCTCGGCGACGAGGTCATGAAAGTGTTTCGGGTGTGAGCAATCGTGCAAAACAGATTTGCCCGCCATCCGCGTCTGGCGGGCTTGGCATTCGGTTTGAGTGTAAGGTGCAAGCCGCGTTTGTTGTGCTTATGTTGACGGAAGGGATTATTCCCTGCCTACAAAGGGCATGGCCCATCAAAGAAATTCAACTGCAAGCCAGACGAAAGGGGGCGAATTTCGACGATTTTGTGGCCATTATACAAGAGCCCAACACAACACGGGTCGCTCAAATGTATGCTCAAGTTAAGAGGGACATTACAATCTCCAATGCTCGAACCAACACCACATTTGCGGAGGTTATTCAGGCCGCGTGGAATGATTTTTCGGGACAAACATTTAATCGCGGGGAAGATGTTCTTGTATTGGTCACCAGACAATTGACTAAAACCGATATGTCTGGAGTTCAGGAAATGCTGGAGTGGGCAAGAGTCAGGCCCACCGCCACGGAATTCTTTACTGATATAAAAATGGCAAAGTTAAGCGATGACCTTAAACGAAAAAAACTAGATGTATTCAGGACGCAGTTGAAAACCGCAAATAGGGGTGTCGATGTATCCAAAGAGGAAACCCATGCATTCCTCCGCCACTTTCATCTGATCGGTTTTGATCTAGATATAAAATCGGGCGTAAGTTCTGCGTTGTTAAAGTCTCATATTGCCCAGTACGACACCGCCAGTATAGATGGGGTTTGGTCCCAGTTATACGATGAAGTCGGATATTACAATCAGAACGGAGGAACGATCACGTGGGAGTGTTTACCCGAAGCACTAAAAGAATCCTTCACAACGCTCAGAAAAATAACTCGGGCTCCGACTTTCACCCAAAAACAGGAAACTCAGGTAACGACAGAACAAGCCGAAGCGTTAGCTTTGGCTACATTACTTGGAGGCTGGGATGAGTCTTCCGCTGGCGATAAGGAAGTGATTTCTAAATTGGTGGCACAAGATGATTAATGACCAAAAACATTTGGTTGGCCAATTGCGTTCACTGCTAAGTGAAAATAATACAAACCTTCGATTACGCAATGGTGTCTGGAAAATCACCGACCGAAGGAGCGGCTGGCAAGAAGCAGGAAAACATATTTTCGACGAGCATCTAGATCGCATTAAAGATATTGCCGTTTCTGTACTCCAGGAACCAAATCCAAAATATAATATGCCGCCGGAAAATCGTATGTTTTGTCAGGAGAAACCCAAATATTCGACGGCACTTCGGAAAGGGTTGGCAGAAACATTGGCGCAAATTGGATCATGTTCTGAACATTTAACCCATGTCAGCCAAGGGAAGCCGCATCTAACTTCACTGCTCGCTGTCAGAGGACTGTTAGAGAATGCGGATTGGGTTCATTGGGCCAGCGTCGACGATTTGTTGCCCATGCTGGCTGAAGCATGTCCTGAAGAATTTATGACCCAAGTAGAAGCCGCATTGCTTAAAGAGGCATCTCCATTTCAGGAGCTGTTTCAGCAGGAGCGAGACGCATTTTCGGGCGGGACTTTAATGTGTGGTTTGCTGTGGGCTCTTGAATCATTAGCATGGTCTCCTGAGCATTTACATCGCGTCATCGCGATCTTGGGCAAACTTGCATCAATTGATCCTGGTGGAAAATGGTCAAACCGCCCTGCAAATTCAATCATTGAGATTTTGGTTCCATGGCTCCCACATACATGTGCACCTGCGGAAATCAGAATTTCTGCCGTGAAAGCATTGCTGAAAAATGTCCCGGAAGTTGGGTGGAAGGTGCTGTTATCATTATTGCCAAACGGTCATAGCACTACATCTTGTACAAATAAGCCGAAGTGGAGGGATTTCGCTGAGGGCTGGCAGGAGGGGGTTACTGTTAAAGAGCGTTGGGATCAACACACTGCGTATGCAGAAATTGCAGTTGATATCGCATTATCCGATTTTAATAAATTGCTTCAGATATTAAAAAAAATCAGCGACCTTCCCCGATCAACTTGGGATGTTTTGGAACACAATCTTCGAGAAAATAATATTAATTTCTCCATAGAGCAGAAAAAGCTTATTTGGGAATCCCTGTTATCCGTAACGCTTCGGCACCGAAAGTTTTCCGATGCAAAATGGGCTATGCCAATAAGCTGTGTTGAGCGATTGGAGTCCATCGAAAAAGAATTTGAGCCGCAGTCTGCGTTTCTACAACACCAACCGTTATTTAGTGACGGTGATTTCGATCTGTTTGACGGACCGGGAAGTTATGAGGAGAAATCGGAGCGCCTATTTCAAAGACGGATTGATGCAGTGCGTTCGGTTTATGAGGAGGGCGGGCAGAAGCTGCTATTTGAATTCTGCGAAAAGATCAGCGATCATTTCAATTTTGGCCGAGCATTAGGCGCATCGAATATCCCTGTCTTAGATAAGGAAATAATCATTTCTGGCTGGATGCAAAACGAATTGAACCGCACGAATTTTGTTTTAGGGTTTATCATGGCTCGGTTCAAAAAAAGAGGGTGGCCCTGGGTGGATGAGCTGAATATGCAGGAATGGGAGTTGCCGATTATTGGAAAGACATTGGCACGACTGCCATTTAGCAATGAAACTTGGCAACGCGTTAGTAAGCTTATGGGCGACAATCAATCTCCCTATTGGCAAAATACATTAGGGAACCACTGGGATGCGGGCGAGCATTTGAATGAGGGAATAGAAAAGTTCATCAAATACGGTTGCCCAGCAAAAGCTATTGATTGCGTGGCTTTCTTAAAACCACCGCTGACAGAAATTCAAGTTAATCTGGCAGTGCAAGCACTAGAGACTATGCTTGCCACAAAAAAATCCGATCAAAGATTTGATGCCTATGACGCCGTCCAGGTCATCGGTTTTTTGCAGGAGTCGGAGTTTATAAATTCAGAGAGTTTGGCAAAAATCGAATGGGGATATTTGCGAATACTTAATTCTCACAACAATAGTGCGCCGAAACAACTGGAAATTAAGCTTTCCGAAGAACCTATGTTTTTTTGCGAAATACTTCGATTGATTTATCGCTCATCACACGATACAGCCGCGAATCAAGAAACTATTTCTGAAGAAAAAAAGGCCGTTGCTACCAACGCATGGCATTTGTTGCATGAATGGCGGCGGGTACCTGGCACCGATCAAAATGGAGGAATCAATAAAAAGGGATTAGATGCATGGATTGTCGCCGTTGAAGGTGCGTGCTCCGAATCTGGGCATTACGATGTCGCGCAAATTTGCATAGGGCATGTATTGCGGTACTCCCCTCCTGATCCAGGAGGTTTATGGATTCATAAAGCAGTCGCAGAAATTTTGGATAGAATGTGCGCTGCAAATGTTCGCCAAGGTTATGAGTGTGAGTGGTTTAATAGCAGAGGCGTTCATGGTTACACTCATGGGAATGAAGAACGAAAAATAGCTGAAGGGTTCAGGCAGAACGCTTTGTCTGCGGAACAAGAGGGTTTCATAAATTTGGCAACCACTATGCGTAATTTAGCCCGCTCATACGAAAGGGATGCCGAACGAGAAGAAAAAAACGACCCCTTTGGAGATCTATGAACTTCCTAATATCAGACACATTCACAGACAGCCTCGCCAAGCTGACCGGCGAGGAGCAGAAGGCCGTTAAGACAACATCCTTCGACCTCCAGATGAATCCTGCTCATCCAAGTATGAAGTTTCATAAACTGGATGCGGTGAGGGATAAAAACTTCTGGTCACTCCGGGTCAGTCGCGACATCCGTCTGATCGTTCACAAAACATCATCTAGCCTTCTGCTCTGCTACGTGGATCACCACGATAAGGCGTACGCATGGGCGGTAAGGCGCAAGCTGGAAACCCATCCCAAAACAGGTGCTGCTCAGATTGTAGAACTCCGCGAGACGATCAAAGAGATCGAGATTCCAAAATATGTTGAAGTGGAACAGCCCGCTCCGCCAAAACCGGCACTGTTCGCGGATTATTCTGACGATGACCTGTTGAGCTATGGCGTACCCCCTGAATGGTTGGAAGATGTAAAAGACGCCACAGATGACTCGTTGCTCTATTTGGCCGACAAGCTTCCCTCAGAGGCTGCCGAAGCACTTTTGGAGCTGGCTACAGGAGGAACGCCAAAGGTCGCTACTGTGGCTCCGCCGGAAACCGATCCGTTCGAGCACCCCGACGCACAGCGCCGCTTCCGCGTGATGACCAATGTGGAAGAGCTGGAGCAGGCTCTGGAGTATCCTTGGGAGAAGTGGACAATCTTTCTCCATCCATCCCAGCGCCAACTGGTCGAGCAGGATTTTAGCGGCCCAGCTCGCGTTGCCGGTTCCGCCGGTACAGGCAAAACCATCGTGGCTTTACACCGGGCGGTTTGGCTGGCTCGTCAGAATCCCGATGCCCGCGTTTTGCTGACAACCTTCTGCGAGCCTCTGGCCGACGCGTTGCGTATCCGGTTGCATCGCCTGATTCATAAGCAGCCCATGCTTGCCGAGCGGCTGGAAGTGCATTCCATCGACAGCATTGCCCGCCGAATCGGCAATGCAAAGTTCGGTCGATTGAAGATAGCGACCGACGATCAGATCAAGGCGGTTTTGGAGGAAGCTTCTAAAACCGTGGCCGAGTCGCGGTTCACTCAAAATTTTCTTTGGGATGAGTGGAGCAATGTCGTAGACGCGTGGCAACTCAAGACGTGGGAAGAGTACCGCGATGTGAGACGTCTAGGACGCAAAACACGTTTGGCTGAAACACAGCGAAAGTTGCTGTGGGGATTGTTTGAAGTTGTCCGATCAAAACTTGATAAACAGTCGCTTCTCACACAGGCCGATGTGTTCGCGAAAATTACTGAAGCGATCCAGTCCGCCGGAAAACAGCCATTTGATTTTGCTGTAGTGGATGAGGCACAGGATATTGGTGTGCCGGAACTTCGATTCCTCGCTGCCATGGGCAATGACCGGCCTAACAGCCTCTTCTTTGCTGGGGACCTCGGACAGCGCATCTTCCGCCAGCCGTTTTCGTGGAAGGCTCTGGGTGTCGAGATTCGAGGACGCTCAACAACACTGCGAGTCAACTACCGAACCTCTCACCAGATTCGTCGTCAAGCTGACCGGCTACTCCCACCCGAGATTTCTGATGTGGACGGCAATGCCGACTCCCGCAAGGGAACTGTTTCAATTTTCAATGGACCTGAACCCTCCATTCAAATCGTTGACTCGAAAGAGAAAGAGGCCCTAATTATTTCAGAATGGATTAAGGCTCTGATCGATGACGGGTTTCATCCGGCAGAAATTGGAGTCTTTGTCCGTTCCAATGCACAAATTGATCGGGCGGAGTCCGCCGTACAATCCGCCGGGTTGCAATCGGTTCAGCTCAGCGGGAATGTCGTCAGTAATATGGAGCATGTTTCAATCAGCACCATGCACCTCGCGAAAGGGTTGGAGTTCCGCGCAGTAGCCGTCGTGGCTTGCGATGATGAAATTCTCCCGTTACAGGAGCGCATCGAAACCGCTTCTGACACCAACGACCTTGAAGAGGTTTACAATACCGAACGCCACCTGCTCTACGTCGCCTGCACCCGCGCCCGAGATCAGCTCCTCATTACCGGCGTTAATCCTTGTTCTGAGTTCTTAGACGATCTGAAGGGGTGAAAATGGGCAGGGGTCGACCGGGCAAAGGGGTCTCTTCGGCGTAGCTCAGAACAGGCAGTCCTATGAATTAATGTTTTCCATCCGCCGTCGCATGAAGCTATGGCTGAGAAGGGGTCAGAGAAGGGGTCAGTCCGAGAATTCGGGAATTGACTTCCTTGCTAAAGAAAAGGGGTCTCTTCGGCCCATTCGAGTTTCCTCCCCTCGACATTGCTCGGGACAGGCAGGACAGGCGTAGCTCAGAACAGGCAGTCCTATGAATTAATGTTTTCCATCCGCCGTCGCATGAAGCTTCCGCCTTCGAGAGCTACGGCGGGACAAGATGGCCAACCAACCTTCGCATAAAGCTTCCTCCTTCGCTCCTGCGGAGCTATGGCGCGACATGACGGCTTGGCAGGCAAGCAGTCCTATAAAGTAATAATTTGTGATGCCAGTTGATGGAATTATGCCGCGGCGATCGGCGGTTAAAATTTTCTTCTATGCTTCCCTTTCTTATATGATATCTGATATAAAAACCCCGTTATTTGGACGTTTGTGGGATTAAATATATCTAATATCATATGGAATGGGGCAGGCTATGAGTGAGAAAAATGGGCAGGATATCGGGCCGTTGTTGAGGTTTGAACGCGTGAGATCGGGCGTTTCTCAGGCTAAAATTTCGCGGGATTCGGGGCTGACGCAGTCGACCGTGAGCCGCCTGGAAAGTGGCGATTCGAATTTTAGAGTTGAGACGCTGGAGCGCTATGTGTCGGCGTTGGGGAAGAAGCTGAATCTGATCTCGAAGGATGCGGAGCTGTTCCATTATACCGCGCAGGTTCAGTCGGTGTATGACGGCGATACGTGTCGGGTGGATGTCGATTTGGGACTGGGGATTTGGATCCGCAATGAGAAGCTGCGGTTGTCTCGGATTAATGCGCCGGAGATGACGGGCCCCGAGAAGGCGCTGGGGGTGGTGTCGCGCGACTTCCTGCGCGAGCTGATTGACGGTCAGGAAATTATCATTGAAACGGTGAAGGATCGGCGCGGGAAATATGGTCGCTATTTGGCAGAGATCTGGATCGAGCAGGCGGGCGTTTGGGTGAATGTGAACGACGCGTTGGTCGCTGCGCAGCAGGCGGTGTTTAAGGAGTATTGAGTCGCCGGTCCGGTTCGTGCCGCCCCTATTGCCGTACAGACCAATACAACACAAGAATTGATGATCCCGCAAGAGGCCCTGGCTGCTGGGAGTAGCCGTGTGATCCATTTCAGGGCCGGAGCTCAATCTGACACAGGCCTGACAGAACAGGTCAAGCTGTTCAACATGACTTCAAAGCAATCCGGGCGGGCTGATTTGACGGCGCAGTGCGATCGTATCAAGGTTGCGCGTCGTTCTTTCAAGAACAACGAGATATACGATGTAGTAGAAATTGATGGTGGCACTCTGGGGCGGGCGGAAATAGGGGATCCTGACCTGCCTGTCTACACGAAAGCAATTCGCATTCCGGGGGGAACGCAACCGCGCCTGGTCGTTGACCAGGTTGTTTTTGCTGATGTTAAAGGCAGCTTTGAGATTGGGCCAGTTCAGGAACCCCTGCTTGATTCGGTGGGCTTTGATGAATCGAGTATTCCGTTCAGGAAGAATAAGAAGGCGTATGCTCGCGATGGGTTTGGAATAGAACCCGTTGTAGAGCTCGTGAAAACCTTTCGTGTTCGGGGAAGGGAGTATGCGCTGGTTGAATTTCGACCTGTACAAAATAATCCGGTGAAGAAAACGCTGCGTGTGGCGACCGATGCGGAGTGGCATATTGAATACACTCCGGTTCCTGCTAAAGCGAGGAGGCGCGATCGTCAGCCTGCTCCTTGGACGGACGGGCTTGATATTCGGTCGGAAGAAGACGCTTCCGTTGAGGATGCAGACGTTCCGATTGATTCTCTTGAGGAGGAAGACGTTTCGACTGGGGAGGAAAGCACGGCTTCTTCGGAAACCACCCTTTTGCTGGACGGGGGTGCGTCATCCGCACAGGATTGCGATTATTTAATTATTTGCGACGACGACTTTAAGGAAGAAATTCAGCCGTTGGCAGACTGGCGCATGCGTACAGGACTCAAGGTCTATGTGGCGGGGTATCCTTCAGAGGTTGGCAGTGGTGACACCAATATTTTCAACTACATAAAAACTGCTTACATCAACGGAGAAATGACCCGATACGTTCTGATTGTCGGTGATCATGACATTGTGCCCAGTTATGAGATTATCGGTCATCCTAGTATTCAAACCAATCATGTCTGGCACACCGATATTAAATATTCCTGTGTTGACGGCCCGGACGACTCTCCGGACCTAGCGATTGGCCGATTTCCCAGCGACACAGAGGCACAGGTCACTTTGCTGGTAAATAAAGTTCTGACATACGATAAGAATCCGCCGGCCGGTGACTGGATCAAGCACATGGTGGGAGCGTCTGATGATGAGGAAACTCGCAACTTCGTAGAATGCATCCATCACGTTTGCGATTTCATGGGCGGCGATTTTGATTTTTACGGATCATGGAACGGAGATTACAGCCAGTTTGATGATCCTGATGATCCTTTTAATAAGGGCTACAAAACACACGTTGCCGTGGATGGATATCCGGATCCATATTGGTACCCATATATGGTCGAGGTTTTTTCGAAGAGGTTGCTTCCCCCGCCCGAAACGCCTGCCAGCTGGAAGGCTAATGGAACCAACGGTGCAACTCAAATCTCAGGCTGGATCAATGATGGCGTTGGTTTTGTCATGCACAGAGACCATGGGAATGTAGTGGGATGGGGCACGCCACGTTATCAAACAGACCATGTTAATGCTCTCACCAATCAGCAAAAGACCCCGGTTGTATTTTCCATTAATTGTGCATCTGGCTGCTTTGATTATTGGAGTGGTGATGATCATTTCGCTGAGGCATGGTTAAGTAACGAGAACGGGGGTGCGGTCGCTTATTTTGGTCACCAGCGTGATAGTAGTACATCTATGAACAACACCTTGCATGTCGGTATCATGGATTCAATCTGGAGTGATTACAGTACGGCCTGGGACAGCGATACGTACCCCCATAGCAGAAGGCTTGGCGAGTTGAATAACTACGCAAGAGATGCTTCAGGGTATGAGTCTCAGAATGATTATTACAGATATTTCGCAAAAATGTTCCATCTTTTGGGCGATCCAGCGACTGAATTAAGAACGGAAATTCCGCAGCTGCTAGATGCAACGCATCCGTTATCGCTGACGTCTGGTCAGGAGAGCAACTTCACGGTCCACGTGACTTCTTCAGGAGGTAATGTGGAGGGTGCAACAGTCTGTCTGGCGGACTCCAATGAGCAGTATGTTGCGACAACCGATAGCGATGGAATCGCCTCCTTTTCGATTATACCTGACGGCTCAGATGCGATGAAAGTGACCGTTACCGATACCGATACCCTTCCATATTTATCCAGCATGAACAAAGATGGGGACAACAATACTCGGCCCGTAGCATATTCACAGAGTGTAACGACTCCTGAAAGTGTATTAAAAGCGATCACGCTCAGCGGCTCGGATTCCGACGGTGATGCTCTGACATATGAACTCAGGACTTTCCCTGCGCATGGATCCCTTTTGGGATCAGAATCCAACTGGACATACACGCCGGAGGAGAATTACGTAGGTGAAGACTCGTTTGTCTTCAGGGTAATTGACAGCAGCGGCGCCACCTCCGCATATGCATTTATTTCGATCGATGTACTGGAGTCGACGGTGGCTGCCTTTAATCTGTCCGCAGAAGTGGCAACGGAGGGGGCTGGAATCTTAACGAATGCCGGAAGTGTTTTTTTGGTAGAAGCTGTCGACAGCGATACTACGGTGATGTTGTTTTCATCTGATATTTCAGAAGTGCGGGTGACGAACAGCGTAGTGGTGCCGGCAGGGCAGATCTCGGTCGATTTCGACGTGGAGATCGTGGATGATACGTCGCTTGACGGTTCGCAGGAAGTTGTGGTTTTCGCCAATGCTAACAGCAGTCATACCGACAGAGACACTATTTTTGTCCATGACAATGAGTTGGCATCATTAAGCATTTCGCCGCTTCCGGAATACACGGTTGAAGGAGACGCCCCGTTTGCCAACACAATGATGGTGTCTCCGGCCCCCGACGAGGATGTTCTCGTGTTGCTGGAGTCGTCGGATCCCTCCCAAATCTTATCCACCAATATAGTGGTTTTCTCTGGGCAAAATTCAGCCTCTTTTGAACTTCAGGCTGTCGATGACAACCTGATCGATGGAGATCAGATCGTAACAATTACCGCACATGTGGAAAACTGGAACGATGATTCCGGTACAATTGTTGTCAATGACAATGAACGCACCGCTTTGGGGGTATATTTCCTGACGCCGGAGGGGGCCGGTCGGCAGAGGTTTTATGAGGGCGAGGGCGTGGTTACCAATGGTGCTGTTGCTGCCTTTGTGACAGGTGCAATTACCATATCGAATACCCCGATCAATCTGGCCTCATCCGACACGAGTGAGCTTTGGGTAACGAATTCCGTGATCATTCCAGAGGGGCAGTCTTTCGTTTATTTTGATATAACGGTGGTTGAGGATTCCGAATATGACGGATCGCAGGCCGTCTCGGTGAACGCTGTTGCACCCGGGTGTATTTCGCTTATTCATGGTAGGGGAACTGTATATGACAGTGCACACCATTTCACGCTTGAACAAGAGGCAGGCCAGCAAGTTGCCGGAACACCTTTTTCGTTAAATATTGCGGCTCGGAGTATTGATAACTTTCCCGCATTCATTTCGGGGTCGGTCTCTGTGAGAGCAGTAGGTAGCGACACGTGGCCCATTCCGGTCACTCCTTCAAATGTGACGGGATTTGAGGGTGAACTATACAATTACTTCTTATGGCTCGGTAGTAGTTCACGATGGTCCGGTCCTGTCACTCTCACCCACGGCTATAGCACCGATGATTATGTGCGTTTGATCGTGGACGACGGAAAGGGTCACTATGGCACCGGCACCGTGTTCAATGTGGTTCAGTTGAAACCTATACCGTATTATCCGGAATGGTGGATAAACAAAGGCGTGGCGGAGTCAGGTTCAATTTCATCGAACGACTATGTCGCAGTCAATCAGGGGCAATTCAAATATATTGCTACTCAAGCGTATAATGAATTCACAAACAGGCTTGCTGAGCTGGACCTTTCGGCGATTAGCAATGTGGTTTCATCGTTTTCCAGTTCCAACAACTATAGTGCAGTCAATCTGGGTCAGCTAAAGTATGTAGCACAACCGTTTTATGATGTTTTGTGGACGAATGGGATTACGAATGCGTGGCCCATTGGCATGGAGGTAGGACCTTACCCATGGCCGGATCAATCGGTTGATACAGATGACAATGCCATCGTCAATCTCGGCCAGCTCAAATATGTATTCAGTTTTGACCTGGATTATGATTCCGAGGCTGCGCGGCATGCTCGAGAATGAGAGCCTGTCGGATTTCAACCTTACGCTATAAAACGGGGCATGAAAAACGGGTCAGCCCCGTAAAAAGGGTTGGTCTGCTGTCGGAGAAATAAAAAAACGTGTCATCTGGTGTAGATGGCACGTTTTCTTTTTGAGCGGGTGTTGCCTCAGATGTGCTTCAGCGCGGCTTTGCCGATGGAGTAAACATTGAAGCCGATTTCGTGGAGCGCGGCGTGGTCGAGGTGGTTGCGGCCGTCGAACAGGAAGGCCGGTTGAACCATGCCATCGAAAATCTTTTGATAGTCGAGCGTCTTGTATTCTTCCCACTCCGTCAGCAGGGCGACCGCATGGGCGCCTTCAGCCGCTTTGTAGGGGTCGGGCTCGAAGGTGACCCGATCCATTACGTCCGCCAGATCCACTTTGGCGTGTTCCAGTGCCTGCGGGTCGGTGATGATAACTTCGGCATTTTCTGCCAGCAGTTCGCGGGCGATCAAAATGGCGGGGCTTTCGCGTGTATCGCCGGTGTCGGCCTTGAAGGCAAACCCGAGCAGGGCAATGCGCTTGCCGGCGATGGTGTTGAACATTTCTTTGAGCATACGGGCGACAAAACGGCGCTCCTGATACTCATTCATCTTCACCACCTGATGCCAGTATTCGGCCACCTCGGTCAGCCCGTAGGTCTGGCAGAGGTAGACCAGATTGAGAATGTCTTTCTTAAAGCAGGATCCGCCGAAGCCGACACTCGCCTTCAGGAACTTCGAGCCGATCCGGCTGTCCATGCCGATCGCGTGCGCCACTTCGCCCACATCTGCTTCGGTGGCTTCGCACAGTGCAGAGATACTGTTAATCGAACTGACGCGCTGGGCGAGGAAGGCATTGGCCGTTAGCTTGGATAGCTCACTCGACCACAGGTTCGTTGCCAGGATTTTTTCTCTCGGAACCCAAGCGGCGTAAACATCCACCAGTGCCTGAACCGCTTTTTGACCTTCTGGCGTTGGGTGTCCACCGATCAGAATGCGGTCGGGGTTGTCGAGGTCGGCAATCGCTGTTCCCTCGGCCAGAAACTCGGGATTGGAAAGCACGTCAAAGTGGACGCCATTTTTTCCGCTTTCGAGAATGCGTTCCATGGCAGCCGCAGTGCGGACGGGCAAAGTGCTCTTTTCAACTACAATTTTATCGGAGGTGGAGACTTCCAGAATGCGCCGCGCGCATTTTTCCCAGTACTGCAGGTCAGCTGCGCAACCCGCACCCTGACCGAAGGTTTTGGTCGGGGTGTTGACACTCACGAAAATAATGTCGGCCTCGGCAATTCCTTTGTCGACGTCGGCCGAGAAAAATAGATTGCGGCCGCGGGCCTCTTTGACCACCTCGTCGAGCCCGGGCTCATAAATCGGAAGGGTGTCAGAATTCCACTCATCAATGCGCGTCTGGTTGATATCCACCACCGTCACTTCGACGTTGCTATTTTTACTGGCAATCATCGCCAT
>Ga0307990_1001996_pt1 | contig 16675 bp, 21 predicted proteins | sample EllFjometagen129_FD_203168 | JGI IMG/M metagenome (GOLD analysis project Ga0307990, IMG submission 203168) | Marine microbial communities from Ellis Fjord, Antarctic Ocean - #129 | ecosystem: Environmental > Aquatic > Marine > Unclassified | place: Southern Ocean | collected 2014-10-08
GCCGCAGGCAGGACATACTACCCAGTAAAGGCTTCTCTCCTTCTTTTCGGCATCATCTCTTGATTCATCCACTACTTTCTTGAAAATAGCTCCAAAGACCATAGTTCTCAGTGTTCAGTGGTCAGAAACCTGCAACTTGGAACCTGCAACCACTGACCAGCGCTCAGTAACGACTGTGACGGCCGCAGGCCAAATGACAATCGAATGACCACCGAATGACAATTGAATGACAATTAGTGACGGCCGCAGGCAGGACATACCACCCAGTAAAGGCTTCTCTCCTTCTTTTCGACCTCATCTCTTGATTCATCCACTACTTTCTTGAAAATAGCTCCAAAGACCATAGTTCAGTAACGACTGAATGACCACCGAATGACAACTGAATGACAATTGAATGACGGCGAAGCCAAATGACAATTGAATGACAATTAGTGACAGCCGCAGGCCAAATGACTAATGACTGATGACTTCCTGCGCCTTTGCCTTGGCGCTGACCCACCCGCACCATGGGCAGCCGGTGCTGATAAGATCTTCAACCGGTACCTTTTTTTCACATTGTGGGCAGTTCTCTTTGGCTACCATGGCCTCGTCCCAGGCAGGTGTCTCCAAATTGGTGCCGGATGGAAATTCCAGGCCGTATTTAGCAGCGGTCTCAAATGACGCTAAAGTGGCCCTGATCTTGATGCCAAGCAGTTCAACACCGGCCACAGACACTGCGATATCGGCGTTAATCACCAATCCCTTATCCAGAATTCTGTCTATTACGTCAGCTAAACCGCCACCACTACCACCATCGCGAGATGGTTCTATAGCCATTATCATCCTCCCTTAAGGTTCAAAACCATTTCCCGTCTGATTTATACCCAGAAGGAAAACTCGATGCTGTTAAGTTGATGTTTCTGGACGGGGCACATGCCTATGATCGATTACTTTCAGGGTTTCCCTACCCCTTTGCAGAAAGCCTCCCCCTTTGGGGTAATCTCATATCGTCTCGGGGCAATGGTTATCAAAAACCCGTTTTCCACCAGAGACCGTATCATCATGCTTACATATGCCGGAGACATGCCGGTGTAATTGCTGACATTGAGAGCTTTTTTTTGTCGCTTTGCCTCGTGATAGACCTCCAGGACCTCTATTTCACTTGCCGTGGGGCTTCTTTTCTGTTTTGCGGGACGTGCCAGGTTTTTCTTCTCTTTCTGCTCCATTTGAAACCTGATCTGGCGACGAAAAAACGACCCGGAGGGAATAACCTCTTTCAGGGGAACCTTTTTTGATATCACGCCCTTTCCTCTGCACGCAAGACATGGGAGTTTGTTGTTGGGCTCGGATCCTGTTCCCCGACATCGCGTGCAACCCTCTAAGGGTTCCTTGACGCTCACAAAGCCCTTGCCCTTGCAAACCGTGCAGGTGATATTGCTCCTCGGCTTATCTTCACCCCTCCCTTTGCAATAGGCACACACGACCGCAGGCGGGTCTACTGATACCTCCCCTGTTCCCCTGCATACGGGGCATATGGTCCCTTTCGGCTTTTCTCCTTTTCCCTTGCAGAAGCCGCAGCAATGGATTGCTTCGGTCAGCAATTTACCAACCCTTATCCCGGCGACCCCTTTAGAATAATGTTTTCCGCAACTATCAACTTTTGATGTTGTCCAGACCAGTTCTTCTTGGCCGGGTTTATGGAACGTCGTAGCAATGCTACGGCCGCCCCTGACATTCGACAGGACGTCCCAGCCAAGACGTTCCTGGGATTGTCTCTTAAATGGAACCCGTTGGTCCGTTTCTTTTGCCTTCACACTTGATGTCTTTTCCAGGGCTCTCTTACCTTTGTAAGTGATTCTAAATCGGCCGGACTTTTTCAAATCTACACAATCCTTGTGTGCCAGGTTCATACACAGAAGCCTTGCGTATCCTGTATCTATGCCCAACTTGCGACTCACAATTTGGATTGTGGTCTCTTCACCTTCGTCATAAACCGCTTCTAATGCCCGTTTTTCACTTCCGCTGACCATTGACTCCTCCCAAAAAAATAGTGCGCAGTAGGCAGTCAAGCGTTATGAGAATGCCTAAGGACCATATGAAACGCCATTCCTTCAATAATCTGCCACCACTCTCCTAAAGTATTTTCTCTTTGTTTCCTTTTCCCTTTCCTCCTCTTCCACTAAAGGAAGAACACAATCAGCTTGATTCTTCTCCTCGGATATCTCCCCGTCCAGTAACACACCGCAGGAATGTCTTAGAGGCGATCCTTTGCCAGTAGAGTACCCGAGCACTGTACTGCGCTGTTTCCTTTCAACTTCATCCCACTCCATTGAAGTGGAATGTCTGCACCCTGTTCCCCTCCCCGTAGAATACTTCATCTCTTCTCCTTGTTAGTCCAACGTCCAGTGATCAGTGGACAGTGACTACCGAATGACAACTGAATGACGGCTAAGCCGAATGACCAATGACCCTAATAATCCATTGTCATGCTTCTCCATCTCTTTTTCTGCCTCAGGCCCATTTTTTCCTGAAGGGTCGTCAACCTTGCTGGACCTTTGTTCCTGATGGCCAGCCATGGGGCATTTGTAGGCCCGGTCAGCTTGAACTCCAATGAGAGACCTGGCTCAAACCCGGATTCAGCCATCACCTTATCGTCCAAAAGGATATCGCATTCTTCATTGATCCTGCACGGGGACTCAAAGATGACCGTTTCCAGGGCGGTAGACCGGGGCTCATTATCCAGCGTGTGAATAATGAGGTATGGATCACGGCTGCTCCCGGTTATACGAATCACTTTCACGAGCACAAATGAATCCGGTTTCAATCCCATCTGGAGCATGAAATTCCGGCCTAAGGCGATACCTCCGTGCTCGTTCACCTTTCCAAAACTTCGTAGCAGAGTCATTTGGATGGGCCCTTGATTTCTTCAAGCCTTTGTTCGATCTCCCTTAGCCGTTTTTTGAAATCGTCTTCACTTATTTCACCCATCTCCCGGGTCATCTCCAGGCTCAGCCGCTCCTGTTCCAGCCTTCTCTCCGTATCCTGATCCTTCTCAGCCTGCTGCTCCAAAGAACCTGCCACAAAGGCCACCGCCTTGGCAGGCAAAAAGGGCCATGTAGCGGGGAGGGTGAGCAGCCAGAACAAGAAATGAACAAGCCCTACCTCTGCTGGCGCCCTGCCAACCCTGTGGGCTATAGCCTCTGTCTTAGGCCAGGACGGCTGCACCCCTAACCTTCGGCTCAATGTTCGGGGGGGAATTGCATTAATTAGGGGAATATACTGACTCACCGGTGGCGCATACTTGCTGGTATTAGGTATCATCCACATATCTCCCGGACTTCATTTTGGGGACCTGTCCCTTTTTACTCTTCTATTCCTCACTCTCTTCCGTATCGATGCGCTTGCGCATCCTGGTTCGCTTGAACTCCAGCATATTTCCATCGAGATCCAGCCGGGTCTCATAGACAGCCAAGATATCCATGCCGTCCGGAATAGAGTGTTTCTCGACCGCCTCCATGATCACCAGCCACCCGTCTCCCTCTTTTTCTACTCCCACGGTGGAAGAAATCTCTAACCCGGTGAGCTCATTCAGTTCCGACCGTGACTTTTGGATTATTTCTGACATGCTTAGAGCCATCTTTACTTACCTCCTTTATTTTGTGCGAGATCCGGCAAATGGATTCCCGCTATAAACGTCCACCTGCCTGGTCCGCAATTCGTTTTCCGCAATTGGGACAAAATTTGTAGCCATGTATATGGCGCCACGTTTCCCCGCAATCAGGGCATTCGAGGGTCAGTCTCTGACCGCATTGGGGGCAGCTTTTCAATGCACCGGAAGTTATCTCACCGCACTTAGGGCACCGAAATGCCCCTCTTCCTCCCTGTTTTTCTGACATATCTCTACATCTCCTCCTTCATTTCTCTAATGGCCTCCAACCGCTCCATCAATTTTCCTTCTTCTTTTTCATACTTTTCATCGCTTATCTCTTCCATCTCATAACGCATCTGAAGCTGAAGGAGTTCTTCATGCACTTTGGACTCATCAGTCATCTCCTGATAAGCCGACTCCCTGAGCTTCTTCGCAAGCCAAACAGTTAACTTCAGGGGCGAAAGCAGTATATCATCTACTATTAAGGCCATGTTTTAGTCACTTGTCATTGGTCATTGGTATTAAAATTAAATATTTATTCCTCAAATCTTCAATCTTCAATAGTCATTGGTCACCATGTCACTACAATCTCAACAAAATTACAGGGAGGCACCGGTCCCACATATTTTAATTTCATCCTGCCGTCATACATGGCTGTCAGTTTGTCTACCGCCTGGTCAAATTCCTTTTCCGTCTCCCTTTTTACCAGAAACGCGCTGTTGGTAATCATCTGGTCGCCCATGGTGTTGCCTGTTTTATGATCGATCCATAGGCCCTTGACAAAATTGAGGATAGCCTTTTCTTCAAGCGCCCTCTTTTTGTCAAGGGCCTTCTTTACCATCTCACCCAATCGAACCCGATCTCGCTGGACACCGCCCCTCCTTGATTTGAGCCTGTCTCTCAAAAACCTGATATCCTTATTTCCGTCAACGATTTCCGCGAAGAGGATTTCCTTGCTCGCCCATAGGGCCTTGAGACCGAGTTCCACCTTATCTTCTACGTATGTTAACAGGTCTCTTAGCTCGTCATACCTGGCCTTTAAGACCTTTTCTTCGATAAGCTCAACGCCCTCGCCTATGGTGCCGAACCTTACAGGCAGTATCGGAAAATACTTCATGGCCTCTTCCATGACCTTTTGATGGGCCATGGTATTGGCTCTGGTAACGCTGTACTTGACAGCAGGGGATTCACTGATAACCACCCCAATGTCCTGATAACAGACCGTGTGGACCTCATTCTTTTCCTCCCCGATCCCCATGGGACCAAAGCTCTTTTCTTCATTACCGGCCACAATGGCGTATATGTATTGTCCGTCTTTAGTCATTGGTCATTAGTCATTGGTCATTAGTCATTGATTGCTCGTTACTGTCCACTGATCACTGACCACTATTCACTGACCACTGATCCCAGATACTCAGCCAGTTGATCGAACTTTTCTTTATTGCCTCCAGATATGAGCGTTTTAAAATAGTCCTTTACCTTTTGGGGGTCCTTTACCTCTTCGACATGTATATCTTCGGCTAAGTTAGGAGTCACGTCATGAAATGCCCCCATAAAAAGAACACCGGTTTCGCCATTTCTCAGGGTCTCACCAATTGTATCGGCAATGAATCTGTCCCTTTTCTTCATAAGCCGGTCTTTATGAAATCTGTATCCTATGTAAGCCGTAGTCCTCTCCCAGAGCGATTTGCTCTGGGCAAGTTTGAGGATTCGATCGTATTCTTCCTTAAGGAGCGCTATGTCTTCTGTTTTCCTGATCTCTGCGCCTCTTCTGATCAAATCAAGGACGATCTGATAATTTCTACTCCCTTTTTGAGCTCCTTCTTCGATTATCTTTTGGCCAAGCTCCCCATCTGCCATTAACCCATCCTGGTAGATTTTCAGATTACCGGCATCCAGTTTCATGAAATATTCCTCGATTTGATCCCAAAATGTGAACACAGTCTGTTTATGTCTTTCCCACCGTTCTCTTCCGCATATCTGCGTACTTCTTTTGTCGATGGCAGGTGCAATGCTTCCCAGGTCAGACTCCACATGAATAATGGGTACATAAAGCAATTTCCTCATTTTGCTGGTTGCTCGTTGCTGGTTCTGTCCACTGACCACTAACCACTAACCACTGATTTCCTGATCCCTATCCACTCCCTGACATCTGCTTCCTTAAAAGAACACCGTTCTTCCTGGCAATATTCGGTGAGCATTTGACAGGCCTTTGTTATTTTCTCAAACCTCTCCTGAGCTTCCGGGTCACCCGGATACTTGTCGGGATGAAACTTTTTGCTCAATTCCTTGTATGTTTCCTTGATTTCCATTGGCGTAGACTCTTCGCCTAAACCTAACATCTCTTTGGCCTCGTTTAACTTTGTAAACTCCACCTTCTTAATTTCGAGAGTAGTGAAGCTATAAGGTGGAAGAGGACCCACTATTCGGAAATTTATCTTGTTCTGGAAATGACTGTCCAGTTCATCCACCTTTCCTTCAAATACATCCTGTTTATCCTTATTGATCAGGAACGCTACATTCAGGATCATGGAATCATCCATGACGCCGTGGGAACGGTGGCCTTCCGCCTCCTTTTTCAGGACATCCAAAATAAGGGAAGCACATTCTTCTCTTTTCTTATCCAGTGATTCTTTGACCAATTTACCAACGTTTATCTTGACTTCAAAAACCTGGTCAGGGGGTCTTGATATTGCCTCTTCTTTTAGTCTCTTAATCCCCTCTTCTTCCCCTATTTCCTTCAAAACCGTCTCAAAATTGCTCCACAGGGCGGCCACGTTTAGCTCCAGCTTTCCTTCCATTTGTTTGAGATTCGTATTGATCTGACCATAACCCTTTTCCAAAATTCTCTTTAGCTCTTCTTCTCCTTCAATCATGGCCCCGAATTTCACCGGGATAATGTGACGATCTTTCATTACTCTTTCGATGACAGCCTGATAAATGGCCAGATTCCGAAAAAGGGTCTCTTTCGGTATGGTATCAAATTGTATAAATGGCAAATCGCTGACCACAGCAGCGATATCCTGACAGGGAAGGATGGAGACTTCTCTCTGATCAATGCCTATGGGACCCAGATTCTGACGTTCATTTGTGCTGACGAACCCGTAGATGTATTTTCCGTCTTCTATCATTCCTCATCCTCCGAATTGGTCATTGGTCATTTGGCCTGCGGCCGTCATTCATGGTCATTCAGTAGTCATTCAGTAGTCATTTGGCCTGCGGCCGTCATTCATGGTCATTCAGTAGTCATTCATTGTCATTCGCCGGTCAATCTTCAATCAAAATACCCCACACCTCACAAAAAACACCATATAACAACTGAACTACTATCGAATGACAACTGAATAATAACTGAATGACCTCCCTTATGACCACTGAATGACGTCCCGAAGGGACCAATGACCATCGAATGACAACTGAATGACCTCCCTTATGACCATCGAAGACGTCCCGAAGGGACTAATGACCTTCCTTCAACGCCTCCTGAAAATGCTTGTTCGAAATCTTGAAATTAGAATAGTCTTCCTGCCCGCTTTCGATAAATTCCCTTATGGCCGTCATAGAGGCCTTTCTGCAAATTGATTCTATGTCCGAACCTACAAGTCCCGCCGTAGCTCCGGCCAAGGACTTGAGGTCAACGTCCGGGACAAGAGGTTTTCCTCTTGTATGGACTTTAAATATCTCCAGTCGCGTTTCCTCATCAGGGACAGGAAGCTTGAGATGAAAATCGAACCTTCCGGCCCTGAGCAAGGCCGGATCAATAATATCCAGCCTGTTTGTTGCAGCCAGAACTACAATCCCCTTAAGTTCCTCGATACCATCAAGCTCGGTAAGGAATTGGCTGATGACGCGATCAACCACATGGGATGCGGCTTCTGAACCCCGCATCGGGACCACACTGTCTATTTCATCGAAAAAGATGATACATGGGGATGCCTGCTTTGCTTTCCTGAAAACCTCACGGATGCCTTTTTCGCTTTCTCCAACCCACTTAGAGAGTATCTCAGGGCCTTTGACTGAAATAAAATTGACTTCTGATTCTGAGGCAACTGCCTTGGCAAGCAAGGTCTTGCCCGTACCTGGAGGGCCGTAGAGGAGTATACCTTTGGAGGGGCTGGTTTTTGCATGTTCAAATAACTTGCCGTATTTCAGGGGCCATTCGATGCTTTCCTTTAGCACCCTTTTTACGTCTTTGAGCCCGCCAACATCGCCCCATTTTACGTCAGGAATCTCTGTAAAGACCTCTCTTATGGCTGAAGGCTCCACTTCTTTCAGGGCCTCAAGGAAATCATCCATTGTGACCTGAAGTTTCATCAAATTCTCATAAGGGATCTCTTTGAGCTCAAAATCAATGCTGGGGAATATCTTTCTCAGTGTTGCCATGGCCGCTTCCCGGGAAAGCGCCTCAAGATCAGCCCCCACAAAACCATGAGTAATCTCGGATATACGGACAAGATCCACGTCTTCTGCCAGAGGCATTCCTCTGGTGTAGATGTGAAGGATCTCAAGCCGTCCGTTCTTGTCAGGTATGCCGATTTCTATCTCACGGTCGAATCGTCCGGGCCTTCTCAATGCCGGATCAATGACATTCGGAATGTTGGTGGCGCCGATGACGATGACCTGACCTCTTGAAGAGAGTCCGTCCATCAATGCCAGAAGCTGGGCCACAACCCGCTTTTCTACCTGTTTTTCACCCCCCAACTCTTCCCGCTTTGGGGCGACCGCATCAATTTCGTCTAAAAATATAATGCTTGGAGCATGTGCAGCAGCATCATCAAATATTCGCCTGATATGGGCTTCGCTTTCGCCGTAAAACTTGTGCATGATTTCCGGACCACTGATATGCCCGAAGTAGGCATCGGTCTCATTTGCCACGGCCCTGGCAATCAGGGTTTTGCCGCATCCGGGAGGACCATGGAGAAGAACTCCCTTGGGAGGATCGACGCCCAGCCTTTCAAAAACCTGGGGATACTTGAGGGGTAACTCGATCATCTCACGGATCCGCCGGATCGCCTTGCCTAATCCACCGATATCTTCATACGATATCCTGGCCCTGGCCTCCCCGGGCTCTCCCTTCTCCTGGATCTTCATGACGGTCTTGGGGTGGATCATCACCACCCCTGCAGGCTTGGTGGACACAACCCTAAAATCCTGGGTCCTGGTCCCAAAAAGCCTTGCCCTTACTGTATCCCCTTCTATGAGCGGCAACCCTTCCAGAAGGCTCCCGATGTAGCGGGCATCATGCGAACGCATCACGGTCAATGGAGAGACAACAATCTTTTGCGCCGGGCTGAAATCCATCTTTCTGACAACAACTTTTTCATCAATGCCGGCCTTGGCATTGTCCCGGATGATACCGTCTAATCGAATCAGTCCTTTTCCACGGTCCTCCATATAGGCGGGCAGGACCTTGGCCACTGTCTCTCTCTTTCCCCTGATCGCGACCACATCACCTACCTCGACCCCGATCTTCTTGAAGTCAGCAGGATCAAGCCGGACAATGCCGCGGCCCACGTCATTGGACGTAGCCTCTGCCACTTTCAGGGTGAGGGTTTTGGTATCTTTTTGTTTTTTCTCAGATTTCATAACAAACTTTATGCTGGTTGCTGGTTACTCGTTACTGGTTGCTGGTCATAACAATTGAATGACAATTGAATGACGGCAAAGCCTAATGACCAGTGACTGCTATCTTAATCTCCAATATCCCGTTTTTATATGACCATGTCATATTCTCGGCTTTTGTAGGTTTGGAGAGAAGGATCTCTTTTTGATACATTCTGTTTTCTCCTTCGGCGCTGATATTCAGGATATCTCCCTTAATATCTAACTTGATATCCTTTTCATCGATACCTGGCATCTCCGCAACAATATGGACCTCCTCGGGTTCGTCAAACACGTCAACAATAGGCTCTCGCACCTCCTCTACAACCGGGCCCTTAGGTGTCTTTTTTATATTCCCAAAAGGCTGAACAGAGGGTCTACCGTCTGCCATTGTACGAACGTTAATCCCATAAACACCCTTCAAATCCTTAAGCCCCTTGATTTTATCAAAGCCGCTAAACTTGATTTCACCGGTTTTGGAAAGCTCTTCGCCTTTTTCAGCCAACTTGGTAGCTGCATCAATCAAATTGCCCAGCCCCTTAAAAAGCCCTCCCATTCCGAAATCAAAACTAACTTCCTCTTCTTTCTTTTTCTTTTTTTCAGTCATTACCTGCTCCTGTATTGGTCATTGGTCAATATATACAATCTTCAATTGTCTTCTGACCTCTGACTTCTGACTTCTGACCACTGACCACTGTCCTTCACCACTTCACCACTTCACCACAATATTCACGAAATTAAAGGGTGGTGCAGGGCCGACGTATTTGAATGTCGCCCGGTCATCGTATTTCTTGGCCAGGTCCTCAACCAGATAGTCGAACTCTTTCTCACGTGTCCTGTCAATGAGAAAGACCGCATTCAAGAACATGCTGTCTCCAAATACATCGTTGGTCTTCACATCAATAGCCGTCCGTTTGAACATGTTCAGGATCTGCTTGCCTTCAGCGGTCTTTTTTGCCTCTAAAGCGGCCTTTACCGCCTTGCCCAGCGCAATCTTCTGGCCAATATCACTTTTCCCTGATTTGGCCTCAGCCTTTTTCTTGAGTTTTTTGACTTCCTTGTTTTCCTCCGGTATCTCATGAAAGATCCGGTTCATATCTTTCCAGAGGCCCTTGAGGCCCATTTCCACCTTGTTATCCATATCTCTCAAGAGACCTTTGAATTCACTGTGACGCCTCCTGAGCAGCGTGCGAATATCTTCAGCGCCGGCGGCGATGGTGCAGAATCGGACCGGCAACACCGTGTAATCTTCCATCACCTTTTCAATGACCTTTTCGTGCGACGTCATGTTTTCCCGGTTAATGACGTATTTGGTCATGGGGGATTTACTGCAAACCGCACTCAGGTCGTTAAAATTGATCATGGTGACCACATCTCCCCGTTCGCCGATGCCCATGGGGCCGAAATTCCGACTTTCGTTGCTTTCAATGATACAGTAAACGTACTGACCTTCATTACCCATATTTGTGTTCCTCAGCAGTGCATCCGGGCTAATCTAATCCGGGAGCGTCCCTTCAAGTTTCCTCAGCCTTGCTATCTTCAATCTGGTCAATTCCATGAAGTCATCCAGCATTATGACCTTCTGTTTCAGCTCATCCCGGATTCGTGACAAGTTTTCAACCAAAGCGGCCAAACCTTTTCGAGTAAGTCGATATTGGCCTCTTGGCAAGGCTTCTAAGTAGCCCTTCCTAAATAATGACTTACACAAATATCCGGCATAGTCGGTGGAGACACCAAGACTTTTGCTTAGCAATCCCTTCCCTGCCGAATCAGCCTTTTCAAAAATTCTTAGCACTTTGAACTCATTTGGAGACATAGTAGCCCTCAGCAGTGACGGTTAATCGTATCCATTATCACCTGTCTGACTTCACCTTCAGATTGATCCTTGAACCCATTTGAATCAAAAGCAAGGACATCTAAGCATGCCTCTACAAAGTCGTTGTTATCAGCTTTGAGACTCGAACCGCTTACACTTAATACCTTGGCTATCATAATGCTTGCCCGGACACTGGGCTGAAGCCCATTCTCTCTCGTCTCTCTGATAGAGCGTACAATATTCACCACTCTTTCGGCTTCATCTCTGGGCAGGCCAGATTTTGCCTCGACAATGGAAGCCTCGCTTTCCCAGTCATAGTGGCGCAGCTTAATTGTGACCATCCTGTCTTTCAGGGCGTCTTGTGCCTTGTGAACACCGGCATATTCCTCGGGGTTACTGGTAAAGATCGCGCGAAAATCCGGCGAGACTCGCAGATAACCATCTTCCCCCCGGGCCGCAGGCAGATCCAGTATCTTTTCCTCCAATATGGGGAGCAGCACATTGTTGGCCTCAGGCCTGGAACGTGTGAATTCGTCGTAAATGAGCGTGTATCCGTGCTTGCATGCCACGGTTATCCGGTTATCCACCCATTCCGGAGAGACGTTTTCCTCTGATTTGAGGACAGAATGTATAAAGTTGTCCACTGTCTTCTTGCGGCGGTAGCCGTACTGACCGCCGATCAGATCGGAGGTACCGAACTCGTCATCGCCGTGGATCAGTATGACAGGCCGCCCGATCCGGGCCGCCAGATACATCCCTATGGTAGTCTTACCTGTTCCAGCGGGTCCACTGAGATGGACGGGAAACCCTGCTTTCATATAAGTCATGGCCCGTCTCAAGACACCTTTGACATAATCGGACAGCACAAATCCGGGCTGATCCTTATCAATGATGATGGGCGTTACTTCTGAGACTCTTTCGGTTTCCACGGCTATCTCCCTTCAAGAATTGTAATTGGTCATTAGTCATTGGTCATTGGTCATTAGTCATTGGTCATTAGTCATTTGGCTTCGCCGTCATTCAGTTGTAATTTGGCCTTCGGCCGTCATTCTGTTGTCACTGATCACTGATCACTGATTAAATTCTCTTGCAGGATATATGTTCAAAATCCTTATCTGCTTTTAGAACATAGGTTACAATGGGAGGCTGGCCTCCGCGCTCTACATTTCTTGTTCGCACCTCATGCCATGGCTCAAAGTGTGTTTTCCAGCCGCCATTCATTTTTGTTGACTGAATAATGCGGCCCCTTTCGGCGACTGCATCTTCAAAGGCATGGAAGTCCTTCTGAGGAGACCTCCTGAAACTTGATAGGATGTTCTTCAATATCAAGTCGTTCTGAGTTTGCTGAAGCACTTCGGGGTTCTTCACCCTTTCATAGGATCTGAGCATCAGGTTGTCATCGATTGTGGCCTGAAACACGGCTGGAACGTCCTCCTTGTTTTTCCGTCTCAGTCTCTTTTCTTCCCATGGTTCCATCAATATGCAACATCCGTCCTCCAGCCAGATTATGCTTATGAACTCCCCTGCGCCAGCAAGTGCCTTTTCCAGAAGCGTCTCCGCCATCTCCGGAGTGGCAGGTTTAGGGGCCTTCAAAAGAGCCCGCCCAAAGGACCTGAGGGCCTCTTCCAATCCTTTCCTCTGCTCATTGGCCCTTTTCTCCTCGATCTCTTTCCTCGCTCTTTCTGCCACCTTTTTCTGCCTGAATTGTTCCGCCTTTCGTTCAATGGCAGCCTTCTCGCTTTCTTCACCCCCACCACGGCCTAATGCCATGGCCCACTCTCTGGCCATGATTTTACGGGCCATAGCCGCAATCGAGGCAGGGTTCAAATTCTTAGGCTTCCTTTCGACTTTGCCCTGCTCTGATTCTGATTCATATGGTTTCCAGTTAAATCCTTCACCTGTTTCACGATCATCAGATTTCCTGGGTGCCGGATGCTCGATTTGGAACACTGGACCTTCGACCTCGGGCATCGGACTTGAAACATTGGACTTCGGACCTTGGATTTCCGACTTCCGACTTCCGACTTCCGACCTCTCCATCACCTCCTGCTGTTTCCATTTCTGGGCCTCACGCTCAAAAACGGATACCATCGGGACTCTAACTGGCAGACCCAGGGCCTTTGCCCGCTCCAGGGCAGCTAGCTTGCGTATTGAAATGGCCTTCTTATCTTCCATTTATTACCCCTTGACAGTGACTACGCCTTTCCCCCGGCACATCATACACGGGAGCTTGTTATGGGGGTCGGTCCCCTTTCCCCGGCACTTCGGACATACCTCAACCGGTTCCTTCACGCTCACGTAGCCCTTTCCCCTGCATACGGTGCAGGTCAGGTTGCTTCGGGGTTTCTCCTTCCCTGTTCCCCTGCAATAGGCGCATTTAATAAAAGGAGGCTGAACCGAAACCTTCCCGCTGCCGCCACACACTGAGCACCTGGAACCCTTTGGTTTCTCCCCTTCTCCCCCACAGAAGGCACAATCAAGTTTGTTACTCTCATTTGAGACCTTTACTATCTCGGGCTGTTTATCTGCTACACCCTTGGCCCCCGATGACCACTTCCATTCCACAGACTTCCTCCCCTTTTAATTCTTAATAATCTATGGTCATTGTCTTTATCAATTTTGGGGCTCTTGAATCCTTATGCTTCGGCATATTCCGATTGGACTTTTTGCTTTCATCCACAGCGTCCCGTAGCTCTTCGAGTTCCTCATCAATAAATTCAATATCTCTGTCTACCAGATCTCTCTTCTTCTCAATATTCTCTTTTTCCTGCTCCAGCCGTGCCTTGTTTTTCTCCAAGATAAACATCTCTAAGAATTCCGATCCCCTTACCTTTGGTTTGGATCGTACCTTTACCCTCAAGGCCGTCTTAATGTCCGAGACCGTGCGCCTTTTCCCGCCCATGACATCTCCCTTATCAGAACAGCGCCATTCAGCAGACTTCCATGAATAGTGCCCGCCTATCTTGCACTTTGCCGCTTGTGGATCACGATAAACTGGGCCCGGTTAGGACCTGATACCTTGATCTCAACCATCTGGCCCTCTTTTAGACCCACTTCTCTCTGGATATTGTTAGGGATGGGAATCTTTCCCTCCTCATCCACCTTTGCAAAAGCTCTCATTAAGCCCATTTGCTCATTCCCCCTTTTTGAATTGACGCCCCAGTGAAATAAAAAAGAAAAAGCCCCAGTTAAATGATCTCCGAATTGAACGGGGTAAACATTTCACGGGATAAAATTGTTGATTGTCGATTGACTAATTTTCACGTCCAGCGTCCAATGTCTACCAAGCCTGTTATTCGTTATGACCAACGACCATCGAATGACAATTGAATGACGGCCATGCCGAATGACCAGTGACTGATGACTAGCAATACTGATTAATCAATTCACCGATCACCTCTTTGACCCTGTCCTGATTGGTCTTGCTCCCGATGCGGCTGGTCTCCGAGGCCAGAATGTCCATACAGGTCTGTCTGAAAATCTGATCATTTTTGTCCACCGGGACCTTTCGGATCTTGAGGGTCTTGGCAATCATAACGCAGCCCCTTATGGTAGGTGCAAATTCATATGTATCAGACTCCCTGAGACCCCTGACTACTTTGACGATCCTGGAGGCGTCACCGTTTTCAAGGCCTGTTTTGGATTTGGTGATATGGATCTCTGTCTCTTCGTCGAAGTGATCCAGGTCCATGGTGATCATACGATCTCGAAGAGCGTCCTGACTGCGGTGCACACCCGCGTATTCCTCCGGGTTGCTGGTAAAAATGGCCGTAAAGTCGGGGTCCACCATCAGGTAGTTACTGTCCCCCTCCCTGGCCGCCGGCAGATCCAGCATCTTCTCTTGAAGCACGGACAAAAGCACGTTATTGGCCTCCGGCCTTGAGCGGGTAAACTCATCATATATGAGTGTGAACCCATACTTGCAGGCAACAGTCAGACGGTTGTCCACCCAGCTCCTCCTCATATCCTCCTCGGTCTTGAGGACCGAGTGGATGAAATTATCCACCACCTTGCGGATCTTATAACCATATTCGCCGCCAACCAGGTCCGATGTGGAGAACTCTTCATCCCCGTGGATCATGACCACCGGCCTGCCGATCTTACCGGCCACGTGCATGGCCATCGTAGTCTTGCCCGTCCCGGAAATCCCTCGAAAATGGAGGGGAAAACCTGCCGCTGCATAGGCCAGGGCCCTCTCGGTAATGTCCTTTACAAACGGGGTCTCCACAAAGTTGGGCAGGGAACGCGGTTCCAACACGGTCGTCATCTCATCTATTGGCATACAATTCTCCTTTCAGAATAGTGATTAGTGGTTAGTGATCAGTGGTCAGTCATTGGTCATTCGGTAGTCATTTGGCTCCGCCGTCATTCAGTTGTCACTGACCACTGACCACTGATCACCGCCTACTTCTTGGTAATAACTCCCTTGCCTCCGCATTTGAGGCATGGGAGGTAATCTCCTGCAACAACGCCCTTGCCCTTGCAGTCAGGGCACGTCTCAACCGGCTCTTTTATGGTCACCATGCCTTTTCCGCCGCAGACCACACAAACCAGGCGCTGGTCGCGATGGATACCGGTTCCGTTGCAAAAGGCACACTTGACGGCTGGTGCGGGAATGGTCACCTCTCCCCGGCCGCCACATACCTGGCAGATGGAAAGTTTGGACAAAAGTTCAAAAATGTCGGTCCCCTTTCCCTTGCAAAAAGCACATGTCGCAGTGACCTTCCCCTCTTCTCCTCTTATTATTTCGATACTCATTGTATTTGCCTCCGTAATTTGATTGCCGCTATGAGCGAAAAGTGGTGATTTCTTGGAGGCCAGGCAATTTGATTGACGATTGACGATTTTCCGAACCGTCCTTCAATATTCAATCTTCTACCCCGGCCTCCACAGATATCAGGCCTATTTAGGCAATAAAATAGGTTGAACCCTCTTTTCTTATTTCCTCATCATCAAGCAATTCCCTCATCACGGGAATCAAGGACCGCCAACTTTCAATACCCAGCTCCTCACCAATCTCCACCATTCTCAAACCTTCGGGGTGATCACCTATAAGGTTAAGGATCTTTTGTATCAGGTCTTCACCTTTTTCAAGTTCCTCTTCCTCGATTTCCTCTTCTTCAGCAGGCTCTTCCTCGATGGCCTCTTCGACCGTTGTGACCTCCACACCAGCCTCTACCTCTGCCGGACCGGTTATGGTCACCTTTTCTCTGAGAGACTGCATGCCGGCCAGGAGTTTCTTCCAGGCAGAAGCCGCTTCTTCCTGTTCTCTCCTGAACTCATCAAGCATGGCCCTGACAGCCTCTTCACGCTCTTTGATCTCAGCCTGATCAGTCGCCTTACGATCAGACTCCGCTGCATCTAACTCGGGCTTCACCTTGGCTAACTCAGCCCTCAGATTATCGGCCATCTCCTGATGCGCCTTGTCAAAATCACTGAGCAGGCTTTCCATATAAGCCTCACGCTCTTTGATCTCAGCCTGATCAGTCGCCTTACGATCAGTCTCCGCTGCATCTAACTCGGGCTTCACCTTGGCTAACTCAGCCCTCAGATTATCGGCCATCTCCTGATGCGCCTTGTCAAAATCACTGAGCAGGCTTTCCATATAAGCCTCACGCTCTTTGATCTCA
>Ga0307990_1001997_pt1 | contig 16673 bp, 15 predicted proteins | sample EllFjometagen129_FD_203168 | JGI IMG/M metagenome (GOLD analysis project Ga0307990, IMG submission 203168) | Marine microbial communities from Ellis Fjord, Antarctic Ocean - #129 | ecosystem: Environmental > Aquatic > Marine > Unclassified | place: Southern Ocean | collected 2014-10-08
TGAAGTTAAACGTATTATCAACGAACCAACTGCAGCAGCACTTGCCTATGGAATTGATAAAAAAGATAAAACACAAACAGTATTAGTTTATGACCTTGGTGGAGGAACATTTGATGTTTCTATATTAGAACTTGCAGATGGTACTTTTGAAGTAATCTCAACTGCTGGTAATAACCGTCTTGGTGGAGATGATTTTGATCAAAAAATCATCGATTACCTAGTAACTGAATTTAAAAAAGAAACTGCTGTCGATTTATCAAAAGATAAAATGGCAATGCAACGTTTAAAAGACTCAGCTGAAAAAGCTAAAAAAGATTTAAGTGGAATTACTTCAACTCAAATCTCATTACCATTTATTAGTGTTGGACCAAGTGGACCTGTCCATTTAGAACAAACATTAACTCGTGCTAAATTCAATGAACTTACTGCAGACCTAGTTGAAAATACAATGGGACCAGTAAGAAGAGCATTAAAAGATGCAAGCATGACTAAAAATGATATACACCAAATCTTATTAGTAGGTGGTTCAATTAGAATCCCTGCCGTACAAGATGCTATTAAAAAAGAACTTGGAAAAGAACCTAATAAAACAGTGAACCCTGATGAAGTAGTAGCAATGGGTGCTGCAATTCAAGGTGGAGTATTATCTGGTGATGTTAAAGATGTATTATTACTTGACGTTACACCATTATCACTAGGAATTGAAACACTAGGTAGTGTATTTACTAAGTTAATTGAAAGAAATACAACTATTCCAACATCAAAATCACAAATATTCTCAACAGCAGCAGCAAATCAACCAGCTGTAGACTTACATGTATTACAAGGTGAAAGACCTATGGCAAACCAAAACAAAACACTTGGACGATTCCAATTAACGGATATCCCACCAGCACCACGTGGAATTCCTCAAATAGAAGTATCATTTGATATTGATGCGAATGGTATTGTTAATGTTAAAGCGAAAGATCTAGGAACAGGTAAATCACAAAGCATCACTATCCAAAATGACTCTGGATTATCAGATTCTGATATTGAGAAAATGGTTCATGATGCTGAAGAAAATGCTGATGCAGATAAACTATTAAAAGAAGAAGCAGACCTTAGAAATGAAGCAGATCAATTAATCTTTGCAACTTCTAAAGCAATCACTGATTTAGGTGAAAGCGTAAGTGAAGATGAGAAAAAAGATGCAGAAGCAAAAAGTGATGAACTTAAAGAAGCATTAAAAGGAACAGACTTAGAAGAAATTAAAGCTAAAAAAGAAGAACTAAATACTTTAGCTCAAGCCTTAGCTACCAAAGCATATGAGCAAGCACAAAAAGCACAAGAAGCTGCACAAAATGCAAATGGAGCAGATACAACAGAAGAAGAAAGCAAAGACGATGATGAAACAATCGTTGATGCAGAATACGAAGAAGTTTAAATTAAATAATATATGAAGCAGGGTTACCTGCTTCATATCGTTATAATATGAGGTGGAATTATGAGTAAAAGAGATTACTATGAAGTATTAGGAATTGATAAGAGTGCAAATGAAGCAGATGTGAAGAAAGCTTATCGTACACTTGCAAAAAAATATCATCCTGATGTTTCATCTGAAGACAATGCTGAAGCTAAATTTAAGGAAGTTCAAGAAGCCTACGAGGTTCTAAGTGACTCTTCTAAAAAAGGTCAATATGACCGTTTTGGTCATCAAGCAAATAATGGACAAGGATTCAATTCTTCTGGTTTTGATTTTGATATAAACGATATCTTCTCAAGCTTTTTTGGTGGAGGAGGATCTCCAAGAACATCAAATAGAGCAAGAAAAGGTCAAGATATTCAAAAGAGAATGAATATCGCTTTTGAAGAATCAATTTTTGGAGCAAAAAAACATATAAAAGTAACTGTTCATGATGAATGTCATACTTGTCATGGAACAGGGGCTTATTCGAAAAAAGATGTTAAAACTTGTAGTAAATGTCATGGTAAAGGTACTGTAATAGTTCAACAACAATCATTATTTGGTACTACCAGAACACAAACTACATGTCCACTTTGTAATGGTACAGGTAAAGAAGTAACTAGAAAATGCGCCACTTGTAATGGTGAAGGTATTGAATCACACAACAAGGAAATTGAAGTTAAAGTTCCAGTTGGAATTGATAGTGGACAACAAATTAGACTTGAAGGTTATGGTAACAAAGGTCAAAATGGTGGTCCATCAGGTGATTTATACATTCTATTTAATGTTAGAAAACATCCTTTATATGAAAGACACAATGATGATTTAATTATCGAAGTTCCTATTACATTTGTTCAAGCAGCAATGGGTGATACTGTTAAAATACCAACTCCTTATGGAGAAGTTAAATTAAAAGTACCTGCCGGAACGCAAAGTAAAACTACTTTCCGTTTAAGAGGTAAAGGAGCACCAAATGTTAGATCTAAAAGAAATGGAGACGAACATGTAATTATTAATGTCGTAACTCCAAAAAAACTTTCTAGACAACAAACTAAATTGTTTGGTGAACTTTCTAAAACAGACCTAACAACTGATTCAAGTATTTGGGACAAGTTTAAAGCAGCTATAAAAAAATAACAAAAAAAGATTACATTTTGTAATCTTTTTTTTGATTTGTGTTATAATTTAGAAGGAAATTATTATTAATATGAGTAGGTGGAAAAATGAAAATAGCGTTTTATACATTAGGATGTAAAGTAAATACATACGAGACTGAAAGCATATGGGAATTATTCAAAACAGCTGGATTCACTAGAGTTGATCATAAAGAATTCGCTGATGTTTATATAATTAATACTTGCACTGTCACTAACTCAGGTGCTTCAAAAAGCAGAAAAGCTATTAGACATTCAATAAAAATCAACCCTGAAGCTGTAATCGCAGTCATGGGATGCTATTCTCAACTTGCGCCAGACGAGGTTTTCTCAATTGATGGAGTTGACATAGTAATCGGTACAAAACACCGTGAGAACCTGCTTGGCATGGTTAAAAAGGTCTTAAATGAAAGACAACGGATACTAGATGTAACAGATGTTTCTAGATATCGTGAATTTGACAAGGTGAGCGTTACTAATTTTACTGAAAGCACAAGAGCATTTCTTAAAATACAAGATGGTTGTAATAACTTTTGTACCTATTGTATTATTCCTTATGCAAGAGGACCAGTTAGAAGTAGAGATAAAGATTCAATTCTAGAAGAAGCTAGGATGCTAGTAGAAAACAACTATCATGAAATAGTTTTAACTGGGATTCATACTGGTGGTTATGGGCAAGATTTAGATCATTATAGTTTCTATGACTTACTAAATGATTTGAAAGATATAAAAGGATTGAAAAGACTAAGAATATCTTCTATTGAAATAAGTGAATTGACAAATGAGGTTATTGATTTAATTTCAAAACATGAAGTATTTGCTAAGCATCTACATGTACCATTGCAAAGTGGAAGTGATGAAATACTTAAGTTAATGAAAAGAAAATACAATAAAGAACAATATATGGATCATATTAAACAATTACGTAAAATGATACCTGGAGTAGCAATAACAACCGATGTAATTGTTGGTTTCCCTTCTGAGACAGATGAAATGTTTAATGAAATGTATGAATTTATCAAAGAAGTAGGTTTCAGTGAACTACATGTTTTTCCTTATTCAAAAAGAAGCGGAACAAAAGCTGCCGAGATGAAAGATCAAATTAATGGTATAGTAAAATCATATCGAGTAAATCAATTACTTAATCTTAACATTGATTTAGCAACAAAATTCATTACTGATAGCAAAGATAAAGACTTAAGTGTTCTCTTTGAAAAAACAGATAAAGAATTTACATACGGGCACAGTAGTACTTATATCTATATAAAAGTTCAAAAAGATGAAAAACTTCATAATGAAATCAAAAATGTGGCAATTGAATCAGCCGTTTACAAAGACACTTTAGGCAAAATAATAAGCTAGTCCAAAGAAAGTATTACCTTAAAACAGACATTATAAAAAAAAAGACATACTAGATTTTTATTTAAATCTAGTATGTCTCTTTGATATGATTTAAGAGATAGAAGAACTTGATGATATTTCTGAATCAGAAAGATCAAATAAAAGAGAACATAATATCATTATTTCAAATGTTGGTGAGCATAATATTAATATTGATATGAACAATATCCTAATATTTATTGATGATAAACTCATTGATAATGATGAAATCATAACTTATCCTAAGATCATTTTCTTGTATCTAAAAAAGAAAATGGAGAATTTGTATTTAATTGTTCATCATTTAAAAACGAGAGGACATAGATTATAAAATTAGGATAGGGATGCCAATTACTAATGCAATAAGTAAAAAATACAATGCTCATATTGAAAGAAATTTTTCAGAGGATTTTGGAGAGAAAATATCGATTATAGAAGATGGGTAGACAAGTTTCATTCTTAAGCCATTTCTTTTTTTCAGAGTAGTCTAACCTTTATTTGTAAAACTATCATGCTATCAAAAATAATCTAATATGACTATTATACCTCTATTAAATCTGTCGAAGGCATAGTAAAAAAAATACCGTAGAAAAATTACATTTGATTTGACAAAAATATACGGAAGGTGTATTATTGTATGGGGTGATAAAAATGTTGAAGATATTCAAAGTAAAAAACTATAAGAATTTTAAAGATGAATTAATATTGGATTTTAGTGATAAAAAGGATTATAAATTTAATCAATATGCTGTTAAAAACAATATGATTAACACAATGGTGATTTACGGAAAAAACGCAACTGGAAAAAGCAACTTAGGTCTAGCAATATTTGATATCACTTTACATTTAGTAGATAAACAACAAATTAATGATCAAATTAATAATTATCTTAATGCGGATAGTGTAGAAGGCTATGCATCTTTTTCTTATACTTTCGATTTTAATGGTGAGATTATTACATATTCTTACAAGAAAACTGCAGCTAAGAGCTTGCTTTATGAAGAGTTATTCATTAATGGAAATAAAATATTTGCTTATAATTTTAAGAATAGTAAAATTGACAAAGGTGATCTTGAACTAATAGGAGCACAAGATTATAATTATAAATTTCCTAAAAATGACAAGTCTATTTTGAGGTATATTTCAGCTTTTCCAGGACAAGAGCAAAACAAGTATATAGGATGTCTTATGAAATTCGTAAATAATATGCTATGGTTTAGATCTGTTCAAGATAAATCCTATATCGGCTTCAAAAGTGGAACTGATTTTATTATGGAGAAGATAATTAAAGCGGGATACGTAAATAAATTTGATAAATTCCTAAAAAAGGCTGGAATGGATTATAAATTAAGTGTGGGTAAAGATGCTATAGGAAAAGAATCCCTGCTTAGTAATCACGAAAATAGACCGTTAAGTTTTTGGGAGATTGCTTCAAGTGGAACTAGATCTCTTACTTTATATTTTTATTGGAGTATGGGATTCGAAAAAGCATCATTCTTATTTGTTGATGAATTTGACGCATTCTATCATTATGAATTAGCTCAAAGTATTCTGGAAGATATTTCTAGTAAAGCAAAAGTACAAGTAATTTTTACAACACATAACACAACTTTGCTAAACAATGACATTTTGAGACCAGACTGTTACTATATTATTAATAATAGTAAGCTGACATCCCTTCCGAAATTAACAGAAAGAGAACTTAGGGAAGCTCATAATTTAGAAAAATTATTTAAACAAGGTGAATTTGTTGGGTAATGTAACCAGTAATATTTTATTTATTGTTGAAGGTGAAGAAGATGAAGGGAAATTATTAAGAAAACTTAACAAAGTTATTGATAGCAATAATATCTATTCAATCTTTTCTTTTAGTACAACTATTCATGAAATGCACAAGTTGTATATTGAGTTAAAAGAAGACGATTTTTTGACATTGCAAGGATTACTAAAAGAAAATAGTAATGATGAATCTGAAAAAAGAATATTAAGTAGAAGGTATAAATCTATTTATTTAATATTTGATTTTGATCCACATTATCAGAAATATAGTGCTGATATAATTAATGATATGTATAACTTTTTTAATGACTCAAGAGAATATGGAAAACTATTTTTAAATTATCCAATGATGCAATCTTATAGACATATGAGTAGAATACCAGATCCAAATTTCAAACTTAGTAAAGTATCTCATTCAGATTGTTACGAATATAAAAGGATTGTCGGAGATGAATCATCATATACAGATTTGAACAAGTACAACTTTGCAGTGGTAATAAATTTTATATATCACCATTATTCGAAAATGAATTATCTTCTGAATGGGAAATATAATTGCGGTACAATAGATGAGTACATTTCTAAGAATGATGAAAACTTAAAGAGATTACTCACATTACAAAATACACTGTTTGGAAAAAGTAGTGAAATATATATAATCAATACATCTATTTTCTATATAATTGATTTACTTCCTGAAACTTTTTATAAGAAATATTCAAATTTATTGTTTAGGTGAATAAGAATAATAGAAACATCTATTTAATTCTTTATCTTTACAAGAATCTAAAAACATAAATCAAAGGTAATCAAAATGTGATTACCTTTTTCTATTCTCCATTTTACTGTATTGGTATCCATTCAATAAAATATCAAACAACACGAATTTGGACAAAAAAAACTTCTAATGCGTCGGTCGCAGGTTCAAATCCCTCTTAGAATGTCATTATAAAGCAAAAGCTAGCCTTTAGAAATGACTAGCCTATTTAATTTTATATCCTATTGAAATGTCTTGTTCACTTACATAAACATCATAATTTTGTTTTTCTAAAATAGCTTCAGGTAAATTATGTAAGAAGAGAACCATTTCATCTAAACATTCATATTTATTAGTAAAATCAATTAAATCATTTAGACCTTTTTTGATTCTAACTTTTTTTACTATTCTCTTTTTATTTTTAGCGAAAATTATTAATCTATCGTGTGATACCTTGTATAGTTTTCCATAAGAATATTTAGTAATAATAGGTAATTCTTCTAATTTATAATTAAAGTATTTCTTAACCATTCTCTTAGCTCTGCCTCGCAGTTTTTTATATGAATTAGTGCCATTCTTTCTCTTGCTTTTTATTAAAACTCCAAGTCGAACACCATTGTATTTTTTTCCCCTAAGTTTTTTGGATTTTCTAACATATTTTTTTGCACCTAAATGAATGTGGATAGCTTTATTGAGTCTAAAGATAATAAACAGTATCAGTAACCCTATGACTATTGTAACAATCAAATTATCCTTTGCTAATTCTACTAAATCGGTTAATGACATTTTATCACTTCCATCTTGATTTTATACAAATATAATACCATATATGAGCCATTTATTCTATATTTCGATTAAAAAGAAAGCTTTTTCCTAAAAAACTTTACATTCATAAAGTTATTTGATATTATTATATCGGAAAATCAAAGAGTGAAAGGAGGGAAACCTTATGGCAAAGACTATAATTAGAGATAATGAATCTATTGAAGATGCATTAAGAAGATTTAAACGTGACGTATCACGTTCGGGTACCCTACAAGAAGCTCGAAAAAGAGAATACTATGTTAAACCTAGTATTTCTAAAAAAATAAAACAAAAAGCTAATCAAAAAAGAGGAAATAAATAATTTATAACGGTATATAATACCGTTATTTTTTTCTCAAAAATTATATACTGTGATATAATGGAGTTAAATACATAACGGGGGCTTGGTAGTTTGGTTAAATTGACAAAATTAGAAGTCAAATTTGGTGAATTAAACAGCTTTAGAGTTGTAATGGGTAGTAGTGATAAGAATTTAAAGGTTCTTATTTCGATTTTTAATATTGATATTTTTACTAAAGGCGAGGATATTTTTGTCTCTACAGATGACAATAATATGATAATCCTTTTTGAAAAAATATTTGAGACGCTGATTGCAATTGCAAATAGCAATATAATTATTTCAGAAAGAGATATTATTTATATCGCAAAACTTGCTGAAGAAAAGAAAAAAGACGAGATTGTCGATATATATGTAAATAGGGTGTTAATTACTAAAACCTTTGCGGGTAAACCAATCCATGCAAAAACATTAAATCAGTTAAACTATTTAAAAGCAATTAATAATAATGATCTTGTATTTGGTATTGGACCAGCAGGAACAGGGAAAACTTATGTTGCTGTAGTAAATTCTCTTGCTAAACTAAAGGCTGGAGGAATAAAGAAAATAATTTTAACAAGACCTGCAGTTGAAGCTGGAGAAAGCCTAGGATTTCTACCTGGTGATTTAAAAGAAAAGGTGGATCCATATTTAAGACCATTATATGATGCTTTATATGAAGTTTTAGGTAAGAAACAAACAGATGATTTAATTGAAAAAGGTGTAATTGAAATCGCACCTTTAGCATATATGAGAGGTAGAACTCTTGAAAATGCATATGTAATACTTGATGAGGCACAAAACACAACCTTCAATCAAATGAAATTGTTTTTAACAAGGTTAGGTTTTAACTCAAAAATGGTAGTAACAGGGGACATAACACAAATAGATCTTCCAAAAAGAATTGAAAGTGGACTAATAAATGCAATAAAAATACTAAAAGACGTTGCAGGTATTAAAATCATTGCATTTGAAAGAGTGGATGTTATTAGACATCCATTAGTTCAAAAAGTCCTAGAAAGGTATGAAGAATATGAAAGTTAATTTAATAAATAAATATAATGATGAAAATTATCTTGATCTGATAAACAAAGTACTTAAGAATGCTGAAAATAAACTTCAAATTAAGAATAAAAGTATCAATATAGTATTAGTTGATGATAATGAAATTAAAGAATTGAATAAAACATATCGTAAAAAAGACTATGCTACTGATGTTCTTACATTTCTAGATGGTTATTTAAACAACCTTGGAGATATATTCATCTCTATTCCTAAATGCAGCTCACAAGCTATAGAATTAGGACATTCATTTGAAAGAGAATTAGGATTCCTAGTATTGCATGGTTTCCTTCACTCAATTGGATATGATCATAATACAGTTGAAGAAGAAACTGAAATGACAAACCTTCAAGAAGCAATTTTACATAAATCAAAACTTAATAGGTAGGTGACTTAAATGAATAAATTATATGAAAAAGCAAAGAATGTTTTACCAAACTCGTATTCAAAATATTCAAATTTCAAAGTAGCTGCAGCACTTAAGTTAAAAAGTGGTGAAGTAATTACAGGAGTTAATGTTGAAAATGCATCTTTTGGACTTTCTAACTGTGCAGAACGAAGTGCGTTATTTACAGCTTATTCCAAAGGAATTAGAAAAGATGACATTTCTGAAATATTGATTACTACAGAACAAGATGGTTTTATTTCTCCTTGTGGAGCTTGCCGTCAAGTAATGAGTGAATTAATGCCTGCGGATGCACTTGTGCATCTTGCTAACAACAAAGGCGAAATAAAAACACTTAAGAATAGGGACTTATTACCTTATGCCTTTACTGAGGATGATTTATAATGTTTAAATCAGGATTTGTTACTATAGTAGGCAGACCTAATTCTGGTAAATCAACTTTTCTAAATAATGTTTTAGGAGAAAAGATTACTATTGTTTCGGACAAACCTCAAACAACCAGAAATAATATTTCTGGTATTTTAACAACTCCACACTCGCAAATCGTGTTTATTGATACTCCAGGAATTCATAAACCATTACATAAGCTTGGTGAATTTATGACAAAAGCAGCTATCAACACTTTAAGAAGCGTAGATTTAATTATGCTTATGGTTGATAGTACTCAATATTTTGGCAAGGGAGATCAATTTATTATAGAACTTCTAAAAGGTGTAAAAGTTCCAGTATTTTTGATTGTCAATAAAGTTGATTTAATAGAAGATATTGCTCCACTTAAATTATATATAGATAAGTTTAAAGCAGCGTTTAATTTCAAAGGAATATTTACTGTAAGTGCTTTAAGAGGAGATAATTTAGATAAACTATTGGTTGATATTGAAAATGAACTTGAAGAGGGACCAAAGTATTACCCTGATGATCAGAAAACTGATCATCCTGAAAGATTTATAATTAGTGAACTTATACGTGAAAAAGTATTAAGACTAACAAAAGAAGAAATACCACACTCAGTTATGGTATTAATTGAATATGTTCAAAAGGATGATGTAAATCCATTATTGTTAAATATCCATGCTTCAATAATAGTTGAAAGAGATTCTCAAAAAGGAATTATTATTGGTAAAGGTGGAAGTATGATAAAAGAAATAGGGACTTTAGCAAGAAAAGATATTTTACATTTACTCGGTTCAAAAGTATATTTAGATTTACATTGTAAGGTTGTTAAAAACTGGCGCAATAAAGATTTCCATTTAAGAAATTTTGGGTATCAAGAAGAACTAAAATAGGTGATAATATGGATTTTATAGAAGGTATTGTTTTAAAATCTTTAGATTATAAAGACAGCTCTAAAATCCTTTATCTGTACACAGAAAAAGGTCTTTTAAGTATTATTGCTCATGGTGTAAAGAAAATGAATAATATAAATCGTTTTCTTAGTCAAAATGGTAACCTAATTAGATTTACACACTCAAGTGGTAAATTCCCTTCTTTGAAAGAGGGAGAATTAATTAATGATTATCCAAAGATTAAAGAAGATATATTAGCTTATACATATATGAATCACATTATGGAATTAGTAAACAATACAATCTCAGAAGATTTAAATCACTCAAAAATGTTTTCATTTTTAAAAAGACTGTTTAATTTATTTAATGATCAATACAATCCTGAAATTCTCAGTTTCGTTTTTGAATTGAAACTGTTGTTCTTTTTAGGATATGGTTTGAATTTTAAAAAATGCAATATTTGTGGAAAGACTGAGAATCTTGTGTTTAGTATTGATAGTGGTGGTCTTGTTTGTCCTGAACATCTTTCATTCAAACAAGAGAGTTATGGTAGTGATATCTATAAAATTCTAATTTCATTATATTATATAGATATTAGTGATTTTGAAATACCTATTGTGACAGATAATCAATTAGTAATTATAAGACATATTATTGATCAATTATTTGATCAATATGTAAGTTTTAGGACTAAATCAAGAAAAATACTGCTACAATTACAAAAATACTAAAAGAGCTTGTCTCTTTTTTTTGATTTTGTGTTATAATATAGACTGCATATTTATGTCCAAATTTGAATTTTTAGGAGGAGCAATATGAGTGAAATAAAAATGGAAGAGTTGGTAAAATACGCTAAAAACTATGGTTTTGTGTTTCAAGGTAGCGAAATATATGGTGGATTAGCTAACACGTGGGATTATGGTCCTCTTGGTGTTGAACTCAAGAATAACCTAAAAAGTGCTTGGTGGAAGAAGTTTGTTCAAGAAAATAATTTAAATGTTGGACTAGATAGTTCAATTCTTTTAAATCCTAAAACATGGGAAGCTAGTGGACATATTGGTGGTTTTAGTGATCCACTAACAGATTGTAAGAATTGTAATACAAGACATCGTGCAGATAAATTAATTGAAAATCATAGTAATAATACTATTAATGCCGATGGTTGGTCTAATGAAGAAATGATGGAATATATTATTAAAAATAATGTAGTATGTCCTAATTGTGGAAAGCTAGATTATACTGAAATTAGAGAATTTAATTTAATGTTTAAAACAAGTCAAGGAGTTGTTTCTGACTCTAATAACGATATATATTTACGCCCTGAAACTGCTCAAGGAATATTCTTAAACTTTAAGAATATTCAAAGAACATCTCGAAAGAAAGTACCTTTTGGTATTGGGCAAATTGGAAAATCATTTAGAAATGAAATTACTCCAGGTAACTTCATTTTCAGAACAAGAGAATTTGAACAAATGGAACTTGAGTTTTTTACAAAACCAGGGACTGAAATGAAATGGTTTGATTATTGGAAGAATGAATCTTATAATTTTTTAGTATCTTTAGGTCTTAATCCAGATAATATAAAAATGAGAGATCATGCTGTTGAAAAATTATCTCATTATTCAAATGCAACTACTGATATTGAATACAAATTCCCTTGGGGATTTGATGAACTTTGGGGTATTGCATCAAGAACAGATTATGATTTAAAACAACATCAAGAGCATTCAAAACAAGCTCTTCATTATTTAGATCCAGTAACAAATGAAAAGTATATCCCATATGTTATAGAACCATCACTTGGAGTAGAAAGATTATTCTTAGCTGTATTATCTGAAGCCTACACTGTTGAAAAATTAGAAAATGGTGAAGAAAGAATAAATCTTAAAATATTACCAAGTTTAGCTCCATATAAAGTAGCAGTCTTTCCACTAATTAAAAAGTATCATAAAGAATTAGCTGATGAGATGATTACTTATTTAAGTAAGTACTTTACAGTTACAGGTGATGAATCTGGAAAAATCGGAAGAAGATACCGTCGTCAAGATGCTATTGGTACGCCTTTTGCATTAACGATTGATGATTTAGCAATTAAAGAAAACAAGTTTACATTAAGAAGTCGTGATACAATGGAACAAATCATTTTATCAAAAGAAGAATTAATTCCATATTTGATGGAAAAACTATATTATTAGGTGATTAAATGCCAAGAATAAGCGAAGAGGTAATCAAAGAAATTCTGCAAAAAACAGATATAGTTGACGTTGTATCTGAAAAAGTTTCTCTTTCTAAAAAAGGAAAGAGTTATTTTGGTTTGTGTCCCTTCCATAATGAAAAGACACCATCTTTTTCTGTAGAACCTGAAAGAAAAATTTATACCTGCTTCTCTTGTGGTGAAAAAGGAAATGCAATTACTTTTAAACAAAAAACCGAAAACTTATCTTTTTTAGAAGCAGTTGAGGATTTAGCAAAAAAAGCTAATATTGATTTAAACATATCATCTTTCAAAAAAGAAAATCCAAATAAAAAGTTCTTTGAAATCAATCAAGATTCACTTAACTTTTATAAACTTTACCTAAGTAGTACTAAACAAGGGATTATCGCTAAGGAATATCTTCACAAAAGAGGAATAACTGATGAATTAATTAGCCATTTCAATATTGGATTATCTCCATCAGAATATGATGTTTTATATAAAACTCTTACTGATAAGGGAATACTTGTCTCTGACTTGCATGACCTAGGTCTTGTAAAACAAAGCAAAACTGATTCATTTTATGATTTATTTAGAGAAAGAATCATGTTTCCAATTATGGATGACAGAGGAAATGTTGTTGCATTTTCTGGAAGAAGTTATTTAGAGGCAAAAAAAGATTCTCCTAAATACATCAATAGTCCTCAGACAAAAGTATTTACAAAAAGCAAAGTATTATATAATTTAAGTAATGCCTTAAATGAAATCAAAAAGAATAACAGAGTAGTTTTATTTGAAGGCTATATGGATGTCATAGCTGCTTTTAGAGCAAACATAAAAGAAAGTGTAGCTTCAATGGGCACATCATTAACTGTTGAACAAGTTAAATTAATTAAAAGACATACTAAAAATGTAACTATCTGTTATGATGGAGACCCGGCTGGTATTGAAGCCACTACAAGAGCAATAAAACTATTTGAAAATGAAAAAATGGAAATCAAAATTGTTCTATTGCCAGATAATATGGATCCAGATGACTACTTAACAAAATATTCTGAAACTGAACTAAATACATTTATTAATGAGAAGTGGATTGATAAAATAGAATTTTCATATTTAAAAAATAATATGAATATTGATTTTACTAAAATGCTTGATATTGAACATTTTAAGAAAATAATTTTTGATCTTATAAAGAACACATCAAATACTATTATAGAAAGCTATATTAAACGTTTAGCTACTGATATTAGCGTTTCTCATGAATCAGTGAGACAAGATTTCTATCAATATACAAAGAAAAATATTAGAAATATAGGTAGGAAAACAAAACGTTCTGTACCAATAGAACCAAAACACCTATTTGCAGAAAGAAGATTATTAAGTTATTTTATTAATGATATTAAATATGTTTTAAAGTTTAATGTTGAATTTGGAGATTTGTTTTATATAGATGTTACTAGTAGAGACATAAAACATTTAATCGAAGATAAACATTATAAAAATTTAGAAGATCATGAAAATTCTGAAATTAAAGAAGATGAATTAGAAGGTATTCTTAGTCAAGAACAATTACATTTTTACAATACCAAGGTAAAAAATAAGATGATTGAACATTTTGATGAAGAGTATGATGACCTTATTTCGACAATTCAGGATTACCTAAACTCTTTGCTTCAAGAAGAATTTGAGCAGAAAATAAGAGTTGCACCAACTGTAAAAGAAAAAATAGAACTAGCAAAGTATCGTGATGTATATATTAAGGAGGCAAAACATGGACAAAGATAAGATTATTCAAGAGCTTGTAGATATTAATAAATCAAAAGGTTATTTAGCAATTAAAGATATTCTAAAATATGTTAGTGATGAAACAGAGGATTTTGATATTATCGTCGGAGCACTTGAAAAGAGACAAGTTGATGTAGTAAGTGAAGACGAAATGGTTAGTTATGACATGACAAAAATTGAAAAACTGGAAGAAGAATCAAAATTTGCGATTGAAGATGATGAATTAGATCCAAGCATTGTTTTAGATTTGAATTTTACAAAAGATATTGAAGAAGAATTACTTCATGATAAATCTTTTGAAAGTCAAATCTCAATCAAAGTTGATGACCCAGTTAGAATGTATCTAAAAGAAATTGGACGTGTAGACTTACTTGTAGGAACAAAAGAAGTTGAACTAGCAACTGATATAGCAAATGCTAAAATGGCAAATGAACAATTTGACGAGTTAGTAGCTGGTGGTGAAGAAATTACACCTGAATACAAAAAAACAGTTGAAGAAATTATGTTTATGGGCGAATTAGCCAAAAACAAATTAGTAGAAGCAAACTTAAGATTAGTAGTTTCTATAGCAAAAAGATATGTAGGTAGAGGAATGCAATTTCTCGACCTAATTCAAGAAGGAAATATGGGATTAATGAAAGCAGTTGGAAAGTTTGACCATACTAAAGGATTCAAATTTTCTACATACGCAACTTGGTGGATTAGACAAGCTATTACAAGAGCAATAGCCGATCAAGCAAGAACAATTAGAATACCAGTTCATATGGTTGAAACAATAAATAAATTAGTTAGAACTCAACGTCAATTAATTCAAGAATTGAAGCGTGAACCTCTTCCTGAAGAAGTTGCAGAGAGAATGGGAATCACTGTTGAAAAAGTGCAAATAATTCAAAAAGTTGCACAAGAACCAATCTCTTTAGAGAGTCCTGTCGGTGAAGAAGAGGATTCTAGTTTAGGTGACTTTATTCCTGACCCTGATACTCTAACTCCAATGGAGTTCACATCTAAAATTATGTTAAAACGTGAACTTGATAATGTCTTAGAGACATTGACTGATAGAGAAGAAAAAGTTCTTAGAATGCGTTTTGGCCTTTTAGATGGTCGAAGTCGTACTCTAGAAGAAGTTGGACGTGAATTTGGAGTAACTCGTGAGAGAATTAGACAAATCGAAGCAAAAGCATTAAGAAAATTAAGACATCCATCAAGATCTAAAAGACTTAAGGACTTTATGAGTGGAAAATAATGAAATTAACTAAGCGATTATCTAGTTGCCTTCAATATACAAAAGGTTTTAACAAGCTAGCTGATATTGGAACTGACCATGCGTTACTTCCTATCGCTGCAGTACAAGAAGGATTCGTCTTAAATGCACTAGCAATAGATAATAAAATCGGACCCTTTGGAATCGCATATAATAATGTAAATGAAAGTAATGTATCAAATAAGGTTAAAGTCATTTTAGGCGATGGATTAGAAAAAATAGATGATCAAGTTGACGTTGTTGTAATTAGCGGGATGGGTGGTAGCTTAATATCTACTATTCTGCAAAATCATAGTTGTCGATTTGTAAAAAGATTCATCTTACAACCTAATAATGATGCTGAAAAGATCCGTGCTGTTCTTTCATCAATCGACTATTATATAATTGATGAATTAGTTATAAGTGAGACTAATAAGTTTTATGATCTAATTATCTTAGAAAAAGGAAAACCAGAATATTCTCCACTTCAAATCATGTTTGGTCCTGTAAATCTAAAGATCAAATCACATTATTTTGTTTTAAGAATTCAAAAAGAGCTAAATAGACTTTATTCCTTGCTTGAAGAGTTAAACGACTCTGAAAGAGTAAGCGAAATCAAGAAAACAATAGCTTTATTAGAGGAGGCATTGAAATGAAAGGGACAGATATAATAAAGATTTTCGAATCAATGTACCCAAAGAACTTAGCATACGATTGGGACAATGTAGGCCTTCAAGTTGGGTCATTACAAAAAGAAGTTAATACAATTTTATTAACTCTAGATGTTACAAAAGAAGTTATTGATGAGGCAATCAAACAACAAACAGATATGATTGTTGTTCATCATCCCCTAATATTTTCTCCAATCAATAGTATTAACACAGATACATATAAAGGCGAACAAATTGAAAAGCTTATTAAACATGATATAACGTTGTATGTAGCACATACCAATTTTGATATTAGTAACAAAGGTATGAACTTAATTTTAGCTAATATGCTTAATCTTAAAAACCAACAGATTTTAGATTATACTACT
>Ga0307990_1001998_pt1 | contig 16666 bp, 14 predicted proteins | sample EllFjometagen129_FD_203168 | JGI IMG/M metagenome (GOLD analysis project Ga0307990, IMG submission 203168) | Marine microbial communities from Ellis Fjord, Antarctic Ocean - #129 | ecosystem: Environmental > Aquatic > Marine > Unclassified | place: Southern Ocean | collected 2014-10-08
ATCCCGGCGAGTGCATGAGTACCACTAGTACCAAATCCGATGACATCATTGGGGTTGGGTGATGTTTTTCTTTAAGTCTAATGATAGAAGTTATTTGTTAAAATTTAAATGGTAATTGGATTATTCCTGATTTATCATTTGGCAACATTTTTCTGTTTTTTATCTTAGGTAATGATATATTCCAATAAGAACCTGTACCGTTAAGTCCAAAATTTAAACCAGAGCCGGAAGGAAGAGTTCTTAATTTATTTTTATAATTTGCATCAATAAAATTAGTGGCACTATCGAAAACTTTTTGAAATTCTTCTTGAGAACCATCTTCACTACAGTATATAGATAAATAAACCGTTCCCGCATTTATTGCATCAGGTAATCCCGAAGCGTTAAGATTAATGCCATTTTCTAATATGATTGCTTCATCGGTACCAATAGGGAATCCCATAATATTTCCAGGGTGTAATAATTCTTTATTAATATAGAATTTATTAATTAAATCTTCTTTAAGTGAAAGGTAAACTTCCATAGCGATTTGATTTCTTAAATCAACTTTTTTAAAAGGAGTATTAACAGTATACTCAAAATTAATTACTCTTTGAAATTGTGAATATTTATTAACCACTAAATCACTAAGCTCAGGAATTGTTTTAGAAGCAATATTTACACGTTTTTGAACAAAATCTTTAGCATCAATAAATAATTCTAAAATTTCTTTGTTAAAAATAAAAGGAACATTGGTGTGATGTTCACTAGGAACAATTTGAGTGGCAGAAATATCTTGACGAGTATAATAAATATAATCAAAATTAATGTTAAAATAAGCAAAGGGAAACTGACAAGACTGATTAATGATGTTTGGATTAACTGAATCATACTTTTTACCATTATCATCTAATGTAAAGTCATTAAATTCTGTTGGTTGCCATTTATTGAACAATTTTGGACAATCATCACCCATAAGCTTCATAATATATATAGAAATCAGAATTACTACTTAAAACTATGGAAAAACAGCAAGAGCTATTAAGTATGGGAATTTACCCAAAAAATGAGAATAACTAAAGACTCCGAGATGCTTATAGGGAGAATAACCTTAAATGATGTCATTCACGATGGTCGCAGTGCAACTCCCAGTCAGCGGGTGCATATTACCTTTTTCCGGTGCATCGTGCACATTGCATCATGCTACACATTCCTTAATTTTTGTTTCTATTGATAGATGTTAGTTATTCTTTATGTATTGATGTCGGACAATGTTTTTAGGTGACCACAATAATTGCTTTTTCTAGTTTTAGTGGTCACCTGTTTGAATATTTTTTAATTTTAAGTAGATAATTAACTTTTTTTATAGAAAAAATATAATTATTGTTAATTAATTGGAGATATTAATCGAAACATTTATATATTATTGCATCATCAGTTACTTATATAATAAGAAATAAGTGATGCAAATGGTTAAGCTTTCAGATAGGGCAATAAGTGTTATTTCAGATCTTGAGTTTCAAGATAAATATTACTTTACTAAAGAGGATATTGTAAAACATTTTGAAAATAAAAAACAACTTTATAATTTTATATATAATCAAAGAAAAAATAAAAGAATAATTAAGCTTAATAAAAATAAATATTTTCTTGTTCCTATTAAAGCAAGATATAGAGTTTGGACTGATAATCCTTTTATTGTTGCTGATGAAATAATGAATGGAAAAAGTTATTATATTGGGGGTAAATATGCTAGTAAATATTGGGGTCTGACTGATCAAGTTCCTATGCAAATTGATATTTATTCTCCTAATAAATTTGGTAAAGTAAAGATATTAAATAAAAGATATGTTTTTCATAGAATAAGGCCTGAAGCACTTAAAAAATCTGTTAAGAAAAAAATTAAAGGCCATTCTTTTAATATACTAAAAGAATCTGAAACAAAAAGATGGATATTGAAAAAATAAATAAAAAAGAAATTGATGAGATTATTGCAAAAACAGGATTTGATTATGATCTTCTTGTTAAAGATTATTATTTAACGTTAATATTGTTTTTAATAAAGAATATTAAAGGTTTATATTTTAAAGGTGGAACTGCTCTTCAAAAAACTCTTATTGAATATTCTAGAATTAGTGAAGATATTGATTTCACACTAGATCAACCATTAAATAAGGTCAAATCTCAAATAATAACAAAGATAAATGATTCTAAACTATTTGGGAAAATAACTCAAGATAAAGATGTTGAAGGATTTACAAGGCTTATAGTTCCATATAAAACAGATCTAGGAATAGATAAAATATTTATAGATTTAAATCAAAGAGCAACTTTACTATTAAAATCTGAACAATTAAAAATGTCGCATTTTTATTCAAACATTCCCCAATTTACATTTCCTTGTTTAAATAGAAAAGAGATGATTGCAGAAAAAGTTGCAGCTGCAATAGGGAGGAATAAACCAAGAGATCATTATGATATTTATCAGATAATAAAGCATAATTTAAATATAGATATGAAACTTGTTAAACAGAAATGCAAACAATCCAATCAAGATTCAAGTATTCTAAAAATGTTTAATAAAGCCAAAAAATTGCATAAAAAATGGGATAAAGATATGATTCCGTTATTGAAAGATGAAGTTTCTTTTAAAGAAGTAATGCAAACACTTGCCAAATATTTTAATCTTAAGCAAGAAAAAGAAGATTTGAAAGAATAACCTCCGAGATGCTACTAAGGAGAATGACCTTAAATGATGTTACCGCTCGCAGTCGCAGTGCAACTCTACGTCGGCGAGTGCATGAGTACCACTGCTACCAAAACCCGATGACATCATTGGGTTTATTAGGGGTATTTTCTTTATGGGGGTAATTATCTGCGAATTTTTGTAGCATTAATTTTTCTAGTTTTTTGAGTTTTTCTTTCATATAAATTAACTTTATAAAGATCATACTTCTTAATAGCCAGATGGTAAATGTGTTTGAAATATTAGTTATTGTAGTTTTATTATTATCCTTAGTTAATCCTTTTCTTAAGAAGAAGATAAAAGAAAAATATGTTTTAATTTCAATATTGTTTTTTATTCTATTAGATTTATTAATTAATTCTTATCGTTGGGCAATGAGTTTAGTATATGGTCTAGCTTTAATTCTAATAGTAATTAATTTATTTAAGTTAAAAAGTTCATCAGAAAAGGTTATAACAAAAAACCAAAAGATATTTAGAATAATTTTAACTATTATTGCAGTTCTAGTTCTAATTGCAGCAATAATTCTATTAGCTATGTTTCCCGTAGTTGATTTACCTAAGCCAACAGGTGAATATAATGTTGGAACAACTTATATGAATTTTAAAGATGATTCTCGTTTAGAAGTTTTAACTGACAATCCTGATGATTATAGAGAATTAGAAGCAAGAATATGGTATCCTATAGATGATGTTTCATCGAATAAAGATGTTCTTTCATATAGGGAATCTTTTGAAAATTTTGGTTCTATTAATTACATGGGATCGTTTCCTTCATTTATATTTGGGCATTATAGATTGGCAAAAACAAATTCATACTTAGATGAACCTGTATCTAGTAAATTTGATTCTTATCCTGTTTTATTCTTTTCTACTGGATTTTTATCAAGAAATGATGACTATCAATTATTTATGGAAGAATTAGCAAGTAATGGTTATATTGTCATATCTTTGAAACAATCCTATGAATCTCGCTCTGTTGTAAAACCTAGTGGAGAGATTATTCCTTTCACTAAAGAACATGGTGATGGATATAAAAGGCATATAGATATAACCTTGCCTTTCTGGAAAAGATTCTGGGCTTCAAACAATACTGAAGAAAAAATAGCAATCTCTAAAGAAATCATCGAAAGCGACACTTTCATGGATGAAGTTTTAGATATTAGAACTAGTGACATACAATTCGTTGTTGATGAATTAGAGAAAATAGAATCTACTGAAATTTTATATGATAAATTAGATTTAGAGAATTTAGGAATTTTTGGACATTCTATGGGTGGAGCAGTTGCCGGACAAACTTGTTTTGTTGATAATAGATTCAAAGCAGGAATTAATTTAGACGGATTTCAATGGGGAGATGTAATGAGTGGAATTACTACCCAGCCTTTCATGATAGTATATAGTGAGCCATTTGCATATGCTAATGACTTTGTTCTAGATAATTATAATAATACTTTATATCAATTAGCAATTAAGGGAAGCACTCATACAAATTTTGATGATAATATGATAGTCATGCCAATTACTAAAAAAATAGGAATGGTTGGCTCAATAGATAAGAATAGAATGCAAGAAATAAGTAATGAATATATTGTATCTTTCTTTGATAGGTATCTTAAAAACGAAGATGTTTCATTCGCTGAGTTTGATGAAGTTGAGTTTGAAATTGTTCATTATTGAACTATAAAAAGGATGATGGATAAATTTCTCCGAGATTCTTATAATAAGAATGAGCTTAAATGATGTCATTGACGATGGTCGCAGTGCAACTCTACGTCGGTGAGTGCATCAGTATCACTGCTACCATTTTGCTGTAACATCATTTGGTTTTTGGGATTATATTGCATTTTGTGGATAATTGTTTCTAATTATGTAAATAATCTTTGGTACATTTAGATTCAATTATACTTAATTCATTTAAATAAATTAGATACCCAATCTTCTACTTTTTGAAAAAGATTGTATTGTTTCTCATAACTAAACTCTGCATCGGTATTTAAATCTTTTAAATTTCCTTTATAAGATAATCTTGTGACATATTTTGCATCACCTAAGTTTAGATGTTTGTTTAGTTTCTTTTTTAATTTTGAGTTTATCATTTTACTTTCTTCAACTTTTAATAGATCATTTTTATCACTAACAGGGTTATTTGTTAATACATAAACCTCAATAATACTCACACCTAAATTTAGGCTAGAGATTTCTAATGGGTAATAAGGCTCTATTGGTTGAAACTCAAATTTTAGTGGTGTTGACATTCCTTTTTGTAGGTCTGTTATAACTTCACATAGTCCAGCATATTTCTCATACCCTGTTTTAGTTTTTAAATAACATATAACATTATTTTTAGAAAGAGAGGATATTCCAGAATTAACAACCCTTAAAGATGAAGTAACAGAACCATCTTTTTCTTTTAGTTCTTCAAGATTGCTTATTATATTTCTCAATTTTTTAAATTGACTTTCATGACTTGCAAATAATTCTTTCACAAAAAATAGTTTTTCTTGAGCAATATCAGATAAACTTTTTTCTTCTGCAATAGAACAAATTTTGTTAAGAAATTCATTTTTTTCTGTATTCCTATCAACACAAGCCATATCTAAGTTCATATGATAGATATGAACATCTTTTTCATTATCATAAATACCTATTACATAGAAAGCCTTAACATTTTCTTCTTTCACTGCTCCTTTGAATATCAAAGCACCATACTCTTGCTCATCACCTATTGTTAAGATTCCATTATCTTGATATCTTTCTTTGTACTCTGGTAGAGTATAAATATATAAAAGATTAAAGTAGTATTCAGCCTGAAGCAGTTTCTTATAACAATCTGTTTTTGCATATTCTCTATACCTATAATCCTCTTCTATTGGTGTTAGTTTAGTGTTTGTAGCTCTTTTTAAATCGTTATCAGTAACTCCCACTTCCTCTAAAAAGACATCAAGATCGCTGCAGGTTTGGTTAATTTGTTCAGATAATAATTCTTTTCTAGATTGTAAATCTGTTTTTTGTTCAGTAAGATTCTTTTTATATTTTTGTAGGTCTTCTTCTAATTCAGAAAGAACATTAGAAAATTTATTTGTCAAATCAATCTTGTTTGCAACAAAATAAAAGTTACTTTTTGCAACATATTTATCTAAAATTGGTTTTGCTTCTTCTGGAACTTTATAACCATTATTATTTAACCAATTAATTAAATCATTTGAATTAGTCGCTTCTAGTATTGTTATATCATAAACATCAATTTCTTTCGTTTCTAGAATACTAACTCCTGAAAAATCTGAAGATAATGTGCCCATAATTCCTGATTTTTTAGATGATTTTTTAAAATAATCTACCAAATCTTCAAAAATAGATATGTTTCCTGCTGTAACTTCTGGTTTAGAATATGATTGTATTGGAACTACCCACGCGAAATTGGCAATATTGTTTGATTTTACTGCTGAAGCTAATATCATTGTTTCTGTAGTGCCATCCCATGAGATTACTGCTTTTTGATTTGGTTCATATAAATGCAACTGCTGATCAGATATATGCCAACCATCAGCACAAACTGAATTCATAATTAATAAAATTATTAAGAATAGCAATGATAATTTAATGTATTTTTTCATTTAAGTTCACTTTTTTTAATAATTCAATGATATATAAATATGTTGTTATAACTTTGAATATACTTAAAGTTAATAAATTATTAAAATCTCTGTTTAAAGATGAATAAAGCATTTTTCATTTATTTCTGTGAGTTTTTTAATAATTATCTGAAGAATCAGGGTTTAGTAGTTTATGAAATAGCAAAATATGTTTTAATTTCATTTGAAGTCTTCGTAAGTTTTATATAAATAGTTAATTATTGAGTAATTATTTAAGTGTTTTGGAGGTAATAAAAAATGAAGTTTGTAAACTTTTTAATTTTGATCATAATTTTTTTAAGTTTAAGTTCGGTCGTATTTGCAACCAATTGTGAGACTGTGCAATTAGTTGATGAGTGTATTGCGAATTCTGATTGTACAATGAATGATGATGTGTCTTTATGTATAAATTATGTTGATGATCATGAAGTGAGTGATTATTGTAGTTCTTTGGATTTTGATGAATGCTTGGCAGTTGCAGGTTGTATTTTGTCAGGTGATGCAACCACTTGTTTTGTTGCGAATGAAGATGAAATTCATGTTTTTGAGGAATATGATCCTATTGGTTTTAGACTTGATGATAATTATTTTACATTTACTATTAATTATATTTGTGATAATATTTATATAGATGGAGTAAATATTGGCAATTTTGAAATAAGTTACGCAGGGGGTCCAGCAATGAGTTATTATGAAGTTCTTTGTGTTGAGGGGGATATTCTAGAAGCCGAATCAAATGGGGAAATTGTGTGGTCTTATGATATTTCAGATTTTAAGTGTTCAAACAATCTTAACTGTTATGATACAGATAATGGAAATAATAAGTATGTTAGGGGAATAATATCTGAGGGTGCACGTAGTTATGAGGATAAATGTTCTAGTGATGAATTAACAGAATTTTTTTGTCAAAATAATGATATCGAAAAAGAAATTATCAATTGCGAAAAAGGATGTGAACATGGAGTATGTTTATATGAATTTGATTGTTTTGATACAGATGAGGGAATAGATTATTATAAATATGGAGAACTTTATAAGAATAATAATTTAGTTGGATTAGACAATTGTAAAAATGGGCTAGGGGGTCCTAAGGTTGTAAGTGGTACTCATCTTTGGGAGAATTTTTGGGATGATAATTGTGTTCAACAACATGAAATTGTTGAGTGTATTAATGGATGTAAAGATGGGGCTTGTGTAAATTCAGATCTTATTGTTGATACTACTGATGATTTAGTTAAAATTCATTCTGAAAGAGTAGATTTATCTTATTTTCCTAAGATGTTTATAGATGATTACAAAGTTGTTATTAGAGGTGAACCATTAATAGAATCAGATATTTACCTTGCAATAGCAATAGTTGCAAATCTTAAAAGTAATGTCAGGGAAAGAGTTGAAACAGGAGAGGCATCTGCTGATGAATTTAATATTTTCCCAAATTCTCAATGGTCAGGATGGGGCTCTAATAATGCAAAATCTGAAAATTTAATAATTATTGGAGGAATTGGAGAAAATACTGCAAGTAATGTTCTTTTAGGGGCAGCTGATCAATTAGATTATACTTTAAGTGAAGGAGAAGCAATGATTAAGTTGTTTGAAAACTCTGAATATATCCAAATGGTTATTTGGGCATACGGAACTGAAGAACTAAACAAAGTTGAAGAATTGTTTATTAATTGGAATGAACATAATGTTTATGGAACTTGGATAAAAATAAATACTGAAACATTAGAATTTGAAGTTCTTTCAGATAAACTTGAATCTGAGGTTGGAATAAGTTCATCTGTTTGTAATGGTTGTTTAAGAGATTCAATTTGTATACCTTTTGGTACACGAATTAATGATAAATATTGTAGTTTAGATAAAATATTTGAGAATCAAAATATAAATAATGAATTATGCAATAATAATTATGAATGTGTAAGTAATATTTGTATTAATAGTGAGTGTATTGAATCTAATTTATTACAAAAAGTAATTAAGTGGTTCAGAGCCTTATTTGGTTAGTTTCTTTTATTTTTTTATTTTTATATAAAGATAAACATTACTACTATTGGATATTTTAATTTACCAAAAAAATAATAGCATAAAAAACCTCCGAGATGATTATAAATAATATGAGGCTAAATGATGTTACCGACCACAGTCGCAGTGCTCCTGACCATCGGCGAGTGCATGAGTACCACTGCTACTCTTTTGTGTAACCTTATTTCTTTTTTCTATTATTTCATTTAGTTAAAATCTTGCAGATTTGATCTTTTTAGAGTTTACGCTACTTCCATGTTTAGCCTTGAAAGCAGGTTTTAAATATTATGGGAGACTTGGGGCAAACTCTTAGACTTAAATAAATTTATAAATTACTATTCTAATATATTATTATTTTAATTAATTATGATATATTTGAGAGGTAATATTTATGGATATAAAAAATGATAAGTATGTATTAGTTTCACTTGTTGCTATTATTGCCATAGTAGGGATTGTTGCGATTCTTCTAGGTGGTAATAAAGTTTTTGTTGTTTTTCCTACTGAAGAATTAAATTATGATAATATTGGTGGACAAGCAATTGAAACTAGTATGATTGATGAATCTAATTTTGAAGAATCTGATTTAACAAAATATTTGTTAGCTGAAAAAATTGTAAAGAGAGTTGTACTAAACGGTTGCGATACCCTTGAAATTTTAAAGCATGATAGATTAGTCGAAACAGAGCCAGGTATATTTACTACATTTGATTCTGATGGTGAACCTCTTAGGGGCGATTATGGACAGGGAATGTGGAATTGTTATTGTATTGCAGCATCAGGATATAATGGGCCTGCTATTTGTACTGAGACTGGTCCACAAGAATGTCATATAGGAGGTACTTGTACTCAGTGTGTTGGAAGATTTATTGGTGGTGGAACCACAAAAAGTAGTCTTCAAAGTTAAGGCTAAAAAGTAGTTCTTCTTTTGATTTAAAATTACAATAAATCAATATATTTCTTTTTGGATTTTGATATTATAGATTTAGTGACCTGTGTGCTCTGTTAATCTGGAGGTTCATTAGTATCACTGTTACTAAATCGAGTAACATCATTCTACAGCCCTTATTTATATTAATAGATGTTGGGTATTCTTTATGCAGTGATGCCAGAAGATTATTAGGTAATTATTATAATTACCTCTTTTTAGTTTTGGTGATTACTTATTTGAGTGTTTTTCTGTACTGTTTTTAATTAGAATGTAAAAGAAATTTTAATACTAACACTTGTAATGTATCCACCAACAAATGCTTTATTATGCACTAGTGCATTGTTTGCAAAATAGTTATGGTAATTATTAACTTCAATATTGTAAATGTCTGCATTTTCATGAATTTTTATTATTGATTCTACCCTTATATCTTGTTTATTACTTGACATTAAAAAGTCACCTACCTCTATATTTGATGCTTTTTTCCATTTTTCATCTATCCAAAAAGGATGATTTTGTGTTACTTGCCAGTTATTGTTTATTAGGAAATACTCCTTTGTTTTGCCTTTAAAAATATTAGTTACTTCTGAATAAACTATTTCATTATTTTCTGTATCATAAGATTTAACAATATCCCCTATTATAATATTCTGGATTTTTTCGCTTTTCTCATTTAAATCTATTTCTGTATCTTCTAGAAAACACCAAATATTTCCCCCGCCACTTCCAGTCGCACAAAGATTTTGACTTGCCCATAAACAAATTGTTAAACTATTACCACAGGAGCAGCCTCTTGTTGGTATAATTCCTTGAACATTATCTAAGATTGTTTGCTTTAGTTCAGTTTTTTTGGTATTTATTTCAACATTATAAAAAGGTAAGTTTTTAATTTGTGGAGATTTGAAGAATTTATCAATTTTATTGAATAAAGGATCTGATTCACGCGCATTATTGTTTATAAATTCATTTACTTCAATAGGCTCTATTTCTTCAGAAAATTCCACAAAATGTTCCAGTGTGCTAGTTAAATAAAATTCTATTTTTAAACCATCACTTAGTTCTATTTTTATATATTCTTCTTTTTCTACTGCATCAGCAAATTTTTCTATTAGGGATATATCTTTTTCTGTATAATATGAATATTCTTCTTTGGTATATGCTTTGCCACCAATATTTTCTAGATTTATATTGTTTACTGTTAAAATACCTACAATAGCAATTATAGCAATAATTGCAATCAGATAAATATATTCTTTAGATTTATTTTCTTTTGTCATTTTTATTATGCAATTAGTATATAATATAGTAATATGGGGATTATCATTTATAAATATTTATTATTCTGTGACCAAGAACATCATCCACACCATAAATATAGATGATTTATTTTGGTAATAATATTACCGTTCGCAGTCGCAGTTCTCCTGACCAACATCTAGTACATGTTTGTGCTAACATGTCTATGATCTTGTAATATTATTTTTCTGCTTTTGAATTAGAATTTTAAATTAAGAAAGTGTAATAAAATTTATTTACCTACTTCTAGGTTTTCGTTTAAATTTATTCCCTGTTTTATTATTTTTAGAAAATGATTTTTTATTCTTTGACGCAGAGTTAGATTTATGTTTAAATTTAGAATTTCTACTAAAAGATTTTTTTGGTGGTGGTTTAGCTGCTGCGCCCACTGCGTTTTTAGCGGTTTCTGAATGAAATGTATGATCCATTACATCAATCTTTTGCCTTATTAATTTTTCAATATCTCTAAGATAATTTCTTTCTTCAGCTGCGCAAAATGAAAAAGCTGTTCCTTCAGCTCCAGCTCTAGCAGTTCTCCCAATCCTATGAACATAGCTTTCTGCTTCGTTTGGAAGTTCAAAATTTATAACATGTGAAATATTATCAATATCTATCCCTCTTGCAGCAATATCAGTTGCAACGAGTACTTTAATTTTACCAGTCTTAAAATCTTTAATTGCCTTAGTTCTTGCGGTTTGTGATTTATTTCCATGAATTGCGTCAGAAGAAATATTATTTTTATTAAGGAATAGTGCTACCTTATTTGCCCTATGTTTTGTTCGAGTGAAAATTAAAATGCTTGTAAGATGCTCATGTTTTAGAAGTTCTAACAATAGTTTTTCTTTTGAAGATTGGTCAACAAAAAAAATATGCTGTTTAATAATTTCAACAGTCGTTGCTTGTGGTGCAACTTCAACATGAATCGGATTTTTAAGTAGGCTTTTTGCAAGTTGATTAATTTTTGAAGACATTGTAGCTGAGAAAAATAATGATTGTCTTTTATTGGGCAATTTTGAAATTACTTTTTTAATATCATGGATAAATCCCATATCTAGCATTCTGTCTGCTTCATCTAATACAAAGAACTCTATATTGCTTAGGGTAAGTTTTCTTTGATTAAGTAAATCTAGTAATCTACCTGGTGTTGCAACAACAATATCTACTCCTCTAGTTAATTCCTGAATTTGTTTTCCTTGTCCTACTCCACCAAAAATCACTGTATGTTTAAATTTAAGAAACTCGCCGTATGCAGAAAAACTTTCTCCAATTTGGGCTGCAAGTTCTCTAGTAGGAGTAAGTACTAACGTTTTAATCTTCCTAGGATATTTTTCAATCATTCTTTGAAGGATAGGTAGTACAAAAGCTGCGGTTTTACCAGTACCAGTTTGTGCAATTCCTATCAAATCGTTACCTTTCAATAACCCGGGAATAGCTTTTGATTGTATAGGTGTAGGTATTACATATTTCTGTTTAGTTAGCGCTTTTTGAAGTGCAGGTATTAAATCCAAATCTTGAAATGACATTGTATTTTTCATTATATGTGGCAAAAACTACATTTAGTTATAAAGCTTAGCATATGTGTGTAACGAACTTCTCCTTTTTTTACATTTTAAGTAATCCAGAAGTTGAATATAATAACTATTAAATGCATAAGTTTCCATTAGTCTAAATCACATTTTTCTTTTAAAAAAAGAAAAAATCCGTTCTATGAATATATAGCTTTTACTTTGAAAGAACAATTTATCCTATACTTAAAATATAATAGAAAAAGTTATAAAACGTACAATTCCGATAAAAATTATGAATGAAATGAATCTGAGACTTAAACAACTAGAAATTAAATTAAAAGATTCTACTAAAAAATCAAAGACCAAAGATCTACAAACAAAAAACATAGCACTGAAATTGTGGCCTTCGCGTACCTTAAAAGAAATATTAGAAAATCCTTTAAACTACAAACAACCTATTATCCAACCGCGACTTATGACTCAAAAAGAGTTTTTGGATTCTCTTAGGGAAAAAAAAGTACCTCAAGAAATAATTGATCAAATAGAACTAGTTAATGTTGATTACAGAGGTTTTAATAATCAAATATATCCAGGTCAAATCATCATCAATAAATATTTAGTATCTTCAATAAAGAGAATTTTCAAAAGAATTCTTTTAGAAACGGATTTCCCTATGACAAGTATTTTTCCAATTAGTATGTTTAATTGGAATACATCTTCAAGACTTAATAATTGCGGAGCATTTGATTGGCGTTTTGTAGAAAATAGTAACGAGATTTCAGATCATGCTTTTGGAGCAGCTATTGACATAAATTCTGTACTAAATCCTTTTATCAAAAAAGGTTTACCAAATTCTCCAAATTATCCTCGTGATCTAAGTAAAAAAGGAACACTCCAAGCAGATTCAGAAATTGTAAAAATATTCAAAGAGGAAGGTTGGAAGTGGGGTGGAGACTGGAAAAATTCGCAAGACTGGATGCATTTTTATCGACCAGAAATAGCATATAAATATTATGGGAAAGTAGAAGTTGAAGAATAATACTTTTTCTTCACTGATTTTTTATCTTTGAATTATATTTAATAAAGAAGATGGTTCTAATTTAGTTAGTGTTACTAGTTATTGGTCCACCTACATGAGGTACAGTTCCAGTCACCATAGGGTTTACTGTTTGGCTGCCAATGAGTGCTACAGGTTTGCCATTTACAAATATATTTTCTGAACCTTCAATAATTTCTCCTCTTTGAGCAGTCCCATCTCCTTCTCTTGCAATAGGAAGCCCATCAAGAAGAACATTACTGTCACCTTCTATAATTGTATCAGGTGGCCCAACTACTGCAATTGTTGCGCCAACAGTAGCAATCTTTCCACGAGCCCAGACAGGCAAATCTTCTGTTTTAATAGATAATACTTTTCTAGGTTCAGAGTTAAGATAAAGGTTTCCGTCTTTCTCAATAATACCATATTTATCTTCTTCTAATTGCGTGTCAAGCCAGGTTTCATATTCTGAATAAACATAGGTTTTTGCTTCACTTTTACTCATTCCTATACTATCACAATATTCATTATGGAATGCACATTTACAATATTGATAGTTAATATGAACACCACAGAAATCATCTTTGATATTTGATCCAGAACAACCTGCTAATACCAAGACTAGTATAAGTAAAAGTATATATTTAATTGAAAATGTGCTCATAACTCAAATTAATTGTCAACAGAATATAAAGGTTTCTTTTTTTTTATTCCTACTTATGTGTGTTGCATCCTCTTTACTCAAAAAAAGAAATTATTTATAAATTAGCAATACCTAATACATTTATTATGAAAAAAACTATAATCTTTATATTTTTAACATTTTTTATTCTTTTTACTAGTTTAGTAAATGCCCAAGATTGTAAACCAGGATATGAGTGGCAGAGAATGAGTGGTGTAGGTTGTGTTCAAAGTGATTGTAATTCAATAGCTGATGCACATTATAGTTATACCAAAGATTGTGTCTGTGGTTCAGTAGGTTCAATTAATGAAAAACCTAATGATCCCAATAAAGCATGTCACAGAGATTGGGAGTATACCTCTTGTCCTGGATGTCTTTATGCTTGTATACATACAGATGATATGTGCCCTGGAGAAGATATTGTTGTTCTAGTAAAAGATTTTGAAGGGAGTGATAATGATAATAGAAATTATGATGATTACTACGATGAAATTGACAATGATGATAATGAAACTAATTTTCTAGAAGATTTTTACAATGACATCGTCGATTTTGAATTTGTTGAACTTGACAATTTTAATGATTGGATGGGCGCAACTTTTTTTGGAGAAATCGAGTATGAGGAGTGTTCTGCTTATGATAATAAAGGTAAGATTGATTGTGTAATAAATTGGACATTTGATGATTATGATGCTAATGGTTGTAGTCCCCAAGAAAAAATAAAAACTGAAATTGTTGATTCAAAAACAAAAGAAATACATACTTTATGTGCATGTAAAGAAGGATATAAACGGGTCGAAGGTGGCTGTAAATTTATTCCACCCAAAGGGATTAAACTTGAAAATAAAGAACAAGAACAATTGGAATTAGTATATAGAACTCTTAAGTCTAATGAATATAAAGTTATTGAACTAAAGGTAGATGGAAAAATAAAACGGATAGCTGTAATGAGAAGAAGTAATGATCAACTTGTTTTTGGAGGTTCAGGAGTATGGAAATCTTCATTGCAACATTTACTTGAACCAACTACTTGGCAAAAACTTAAAGATATTACTTTCTTTAGTGGACTGAACCCCATTAATTGGTTTCATACTAGTTACAAAGATGCAGATAAAGAACATAAATGGCTAATAGCAAAATTAACTTTAGATGATTATAAAAAAGACATAAAAAAACCTACTCATTTTATACAAACCATGGATACTTATATTAGGTGGTCAATGGATAAAAAAGTTGCTAGGGATACTCTTGCTAGCTATGGGATCATTGCTGGTGGTTCTAACATGATGATAGGCAGTATAACTAGTTATGGTACTACATTTCCTGTAGAGGCAGTGAACAAACTTGCAAGTGAATTACAAATAGATGATTTTGCTCAAGGAATGAGTTATTATATGAGATATAGAGATAAAGGAAAAACACCCCAAGAGTTGATGAATAATCCTCCTGATGATATGGATCTTGCAATTAGTGCCGGAACTGCTAGTTCATTAGGTAATATTATGTTAATACAAAAATATGAAGAAGGATATCAACGTTACAAAGCAGAAAAAGAACTTAAAGAATAGAAAAAGTGATTTATCCAAAATGGTATTACCGTTCTCAGTTCATAATATCCCTAACAAAGAAATGTATCTATTTTCACCAAGTTAAATACTTTAAAACAAACTTGTTGTTGTTTCTAATAAGCTTTTTTCTTAGTTCATCACCAAAGAAGATTAATAATGCAAAAGGAATGCTTATGCTTAATTCTAATAATGATAGTGGTGCTGTTCCAAAGAATTTATTTCCTATGGGAACATAAACAATAAAGAATACTAATAATATTTCTGTTAGTATTCCTAATAGTATTAGTTTATTTTTAATAATTCCTGTTTTGAATATTGATTCTCTTTTGGTTCTGCAAATAAGAACATCTGCAATCTGAGCAATTATTACGCTTGCAAAGAATCCACTTATTGCTCTCATGTATAAAAGGCTGTCTGTGGCTAATGTTTGGCCCCAGACCCATCCTCCTGAATAAAGAATAAAGAAGTAGGTTGCAAATCCTGCTGCGGCTTGTATCACTCCTATTATGCCATAGGATCTAAATAATAAATTTTTAGTTAGCAATCTTTCTTTTCTTGATCGTGGTTTTTTGGTCATAACATCAGTTTCTGGTTTTTCTGATCCCAATCCTAAAGCAGGTAAAAGATCTGTTCCCAGATCAATGGTTAAAATAAGTATGATTGTCAAGGGAAGAGGTAATCCTAGAGCGACAAATGCGATAAATGGTAAAATCTCAGGAACATTACTGGTTAATATATATGCTATAAACTTTTTAATGTTTTCAAATATTGTTCTGCCCTCTTCAATTGCACTTACTATTGTGGCAAAATTATCGTCCATTAAAACCATGTCACTTGCTTCTCTTGCAACTTCTGTACCTATGACACCCATTGCTACACCCATGTCTGCATTCTTCAGTGCAGGTGCATCATTAACTCCGTCTCCTGTAACTGTAACAACTTCTCCCATTGCCTGTAGAGCTTTTACAATCTGTAGCTTTTGAGCAGGAGCAGTTCTTGCAAAAAGTATGTTATCTTTTTTTAGGAACGCTTTTAATTTATTACTAGATATTTTTGTAAGTTCATCTCCAAGCATAATATTTGATTTTGCATTTTTATTTATTATCCCAACTTTTCTAGCAATGGCTTCTGCAGTTAGTGGATGATCCCCGGTTATCATAATTACTTTAATTCCTGCTGTTTTACAATCTTTTAGTGCCATAGGAACTTCTTTTCTAGGAGGATCTATCATTCCAACTAATCCTGTAAATATATATTCTTTTTC
>Ga0307990_1002000_pt1 | contig 16652 bp, 13 predicted proteins | sample EllFjometagen129_FD_203168 | JGI IMG/M metagenome (GOLD analysis project Ga0307990, IMG submission 203168) | Marine microbial communities from Ellis Fjord, Antarctic Ocean - #129 | ecosystem: Environmental > Aquatic > Marine > Unclassified | place: Southern Ocean | collected 2014-10-08
ACTTAAAAGAAGATGGAAGAATTATTACAAAAAACCAATTAACTTAGAAGTATAAACCTGTAAACTTTTTTTAGGACGATACAGCTTTACCAAATCCCAAAGGGATTCAATATCAATAGCCCCGGATCGCAGATCCGGGGTTAAAATGATTGCGGAATTACCACCTACCAGGTAAATGATGATGCATTTGTTTACTCCACGCAATTACATTCATCAAGTCCTGCTTCAATTTTCCTGTTTAATTCGCTTATTAAATCTTTATAATCAGACATATGTCCGCAATTGCATACTACCTTCATCGGATTCAGATCAACAATGCTTTCGAAAAGCTCGTCTAATGAAGGTGCGTGATCAAGTGCAGCGTATTCTTCAAAAGTGAAACTGGTAAATACCGTATTGGCTCCAACTCCTCTCCTGTCCAACAGAAATCCTTTCTCTAACTTAATGGGATACGCTACTTCTCCTTCATAGCTTAGATCTGTGGGGGCAGGATAAGAAATTATCTTATCCTTTGCCTCATTCAAGGTAATGGGAACATTGTTAAAGTAATCAGCGGTTGTCATATAAATAATGACAGGTGCTTGTTCATGTATCATTCCCGTATTGATTTTAGAAGAGCTGCAACCTGCAACTATGAATAGTGAAAGAACTGTAATTATGATTTTCATTGTTTTATTATCTTGTGAATGGTAGTTTGCTTACGTTGCACTATATGAAGGAAGTATACGCCTTCACTGCAGGCAGAAATATCGATTGAATTATCGGGATTCAAGTTACTTGTTGATAGTAAAAGCTTCCCGTTTAAATCATAGAGCTTGATATACTCCACATCTTTACTACTCTTTATGAATATCTTATCCATGGTGGGATTGGGGTAGATAGTTATTTTGTCGATAAATTGATTACCCGCAGAAACTATCTCTGTCCTGTTAACCTCAATATCAAGCAAGTAAGTTCCCGTTTCTCCTTCGAAATATGGAGCAACAACGAACAATACTTCCCCTCCATTTGGTACTTCAATGCTACCAGCCATTACATCATCGTACACCTCAGACCAATATCCATGTGCGTTAAATGCCCATAGCATATCAAGAGAGTACACTTCCTGGTTGCCGCTATTATATGAATCATGAATCCTTGCATTTATTGTGTAATCATATCCAGATTCCAGGTCAATACTATAGAAATCCAGATCGGTTCCAATATGAGCATTTGATCCTGGTGTTGAAACACTTGCTGTATTTGAAGAATAATTTAATGCTAACTCGTATGCAGATAGTTCTTCATCATTATTTTCATACATATCTTCAGATAGTGGAGCTTCCTTTACAATGACTTTAATAGGATTGGTATGAAATGATGATCCGGAAAGGGTTACATTACCTTCATCAGGTTGATGCATTAATGCCAATAAATATGTTCCCGGATCAATTGATAATCCAGCAGAAGTGAATTCAAATCCCGTATAAGACAAGCTGGGCAATGAGACGCCTGTTAGTATCTCAACTATTGCACTAAAGTTGCCATCCATATCAAACAATACAAATTCAAAGGCACCAGTGAATGTTGCTGTCCCATAATTCGCAATATCAGCAGAAACAGTAAATGACTCTTCCTGTTGAATTTCAGAACCGGAACTTATGGTGATATCGCTATAAAGTTCTATATCACTGGAATAGTATACTTCTATCTCCAATAAATTAGTATAGGAGCCATCTCCGGCATATTGCCAGTTTCCTCCAGCTGGACGGTAAACAGCTACTGCATAATGAGTACCAGGTAACATATTCAAGGATCCTGGATTTACGAAGTCCACTCCATCAACATAATGAGTGCCTCCTCCCTCCAGGCTTATACCTTCAAGTATCTCAGCAAATTCAACTAAATTAAGGTCCTGATCAAAAATTGCAATTGAAAAATCACCAACGAATGTATTGGTTCCATCATTTGCAATGTTTGTATGAATCGTGAATGCATCTGTAAAAAACAGGGGATTAGAAGAGATTGTTATATCATCGAACAGGGAAAGGTCATAAGTCAATAATTCACCCGGGGGTTTAATACCAATGATGGCCTGGTGACCACTATTGTATCCTCCATCTCCACCGCCAACACCTGTATCCAATGGGTCAAGCGCATCAATGGCAAAAAATCCATCCTGATAACCTCCCCATCCCCAGTTAAAATGAAAAAAATCATTTGAATCATATCCATCACAGACAAATGCATGTCCACCTCCTGAGCCAAATCCTGCATATTCTATGGGTCTGCCTTCATCGAGTTCACAACATCAGTCATGGACGACCAATCATAAGTTGTGCTACCAAAGTTGGCGGATAAGGTTCCGTATTCATCATGATTGTATGAATGAAACCCGGCTCCGGTTTCAGGATAATTCCAGAATTTCATAATTTGAGCCATAGCAGTCGCTGCACAACCAGTTACAGCATTTTCACCGGCATCAGAATCATATGGACAGAATTCATTTACAAATGGGCTCTGGTTCCATTCAGTTGTAACCAATGGGTCCACTGCCATTGTTGATTTTAAAGTTGAATAATAATTTCCGGATAAAAGCGCTTCCCACAAATCATTTGGTTTGTCTTGTCCTGAATTATCATTGGATTGGATGTACCTGATTTGATTTTTATAGCCCTCCAACCATTTAGCTAAGTTTCCAGGGATATTTTTTTCTGAAAAGCTACCTTCAAATGAATATCTAAGAATAGGTCTTGCCTGGTCATCGCCGGATACGACAATAAATCCATCATCCTGGTTAAGGTTAAATATATAAATCAGTTCATTTTCTGTTCCAGATGATTTTAAACTGGATTGAAACGGATGTGTAGTTTCAAATTTGAAGTACGTGAGGTCAATCACGGAGCTGCTCTTTAAATTTGATTCGCTGCTTGCCCTGATGAAGCATTCAGCTGCCTCTTTGGCTTTATCTAAGTTGACTTCTTTGGCGAAAATAGAAATAGAAAATACGAGTAGTACGAGTACGAGGGTAAGTTTAAATTTCATAATTGTTTGGGTTTAGGATATGAAATCGGCACATTGAAGGTAAAAGGCAAGGGTGAACTATGGCTTAGATGTGAACTTCATAAAATTAATTAAGGCTTCTTCTTTATTCAAAAAAAGGATTTTAACATTTTTAGCTTCTTTCTCTGTAATATAAAGAAGAAATACTCGTACTTTTTTTTCCTCAGGTGCTAATACTAAAGTAAATGGGGCACTTGCAAATCCATAATCGAACTCAGTATACATTGGAATATCCTCCCCATCATTTGTTTGAACCTTTAAATCATTTAGTATAATAATTTTAACCGTGTCAATGTTATGATTAATAACTTCTATTTTAAAAGTGACATAAACCTTACCTTTTTCGGGAGTTGAATTTTTTACCATTGGTCCCCATTCACCCGTACTACTATTAAGTTGATATCCCTCGTAAAAGTCTATAGCATCTATAAATATATTTTTATCAGTTATTTCAAAATTCAACTTTTCAGCTTCAAAGCTTAAAATTTCGCTTTCAGTAGTAGAACTACTTTCATTAGTACAACTAATTAAAATACCCAAAATGGAAAGAATAATCCCAATCGGGAGAAATAGTTTTTGGTTAATTTTAATTTTTTTCATAATCATTTAGTTTAAGTTATTATTGATGTTGACTGTCTTTTTTTAATTGGCCATAACGGTGAGTATATGCAAAGTAGGCGATTGCGAGCTTCAAACTTATCAAATGAGTCTTGATAGAAGTCTGACCATACCAGTCTATTGGATAAATTAATCAACAAAAAGATTGATTATAACTTTTATTTAAGAAATTCTTCTCTACGTGGTGTAAAAACATTTAATAAAACACCCTCTTCTAAAGCTACACAACTATGTATGACATTAGGTGCTATATACATTGCATCATTTTCTTTAACAATTTTTGTTACGCCGTCTATAGTAACTTTAAATGATCCTTTTTTTACATAATTTATTTGCTCATGTATATGTTTATGAGGCTTACCAATAGCATCTTTTTCAAAATAAACTTCTACTAACATAATATTTTTGCTGTATGAGAGCACCTTACGTTTAACACCATCACCTAAGTCTTCCAACTTAATTTCATCATTCATGTTAAAGCTACTATTATAAGATACATTGGTATCTACAGAATCTACACCATTTGCGTCTGAGTTAGTTGTCTTAATTACATTGTCTTGTCCAAAAGTCATCGCTACGCTAGCGAAAAGTCCGATTAAAATTGCTGTTAATTTTTTCATAATTTTTTGTATTATTTTATCATTATTTTATTACCTATTACACACTAATTGCCCATAACGGTTTAGTATATACTCCTTAAATATCTCCTAAGTCATCCTATGGGAAGATATATGCACATATGTTACATCTATTAAATTTATAGCTATTTTTTGGATAAGGGATTGATGCCGGGAAATAACTGGAGGTGATATTAAATTTTCTGTGCTTCGCCAAAAGCTATTATGGAAAACCCAGCCTAACTGAGCACCTCTTCTCATTCCTTTGTGAGCATATGATTTATAGATGGATTTTGCTGTCCTTCGGGTTAAACCCTTATGCGCCCGAAACCTATTTTTATGATTAGTTTGCTATCCCTCGACAGGCTCGGGAGACGGGGTAGCTTTTTTTTATTCTCTTTTTCTCGAAATGGAACAGGGGATTTCGTTCAACCGAGGCTTCATGCTGGGCGTTTCACGCCACATGAAGCCCTATTTATTATTCTATAGCTCATCAATATTAATAATTCTAAAATATTCTTTATTGAAAATTCCAAAATATAGCCAACCCGGATAATATTGATAAAATGAATAGTATCTTTCAATGTTTCTATGCTGAGATGCATGAGCTAAAAATACTTCTTTCTTAGTTGAGGCAAATGAGGAAATATCAATTTCTACATCAGGAGCAGGCATACCATCGCAAACGTATATTTTTTTTCCTTTATGATACGTAGGTATATTTTTCATTATTTTTTCTTTGGGGAAGAGTAACACTTTAAAATGTATCTCTTAATTTTTAAACCAATCTGTCCAGGTTAGGATGAAGATTTACACTAATCCTTTTATCTCCTTAACTTAATTAACTCTTCTAAGCAGAATTTCAATTTTCTATAAACAGAAACAGACCCTCATGGGCTTGCAGTTTTTTGGAAATTTTACCATGCTTCACCTTGATGGGATCACCTGAATAAACCTCAAGAATGTTTTTCTTTCCCTTAATACCCAGCTCCTTCATTGTAATACTTATTTCGGCAGCATCATTTCCATTGCGATTCAGCAAGAGTACAGCCATATTTCCATTTTTAAGATATTTCCTCCAAACCTCATGGTATCCATCTTTTTTAATCCGTCGTCCTTGTTCCGTCGGATCTTGATTGATCGAGATTGCTAGCTTATTGGTGATGGTTTTTACTTCTTCTGAAGTCATATTTCTTGGGTCATTCCCCAGAAACAGGGGGGACGACATAATGCACCATAATGCAAAATGAATCTCCTGTTCCATAGGTGTTAGGCCCTGGCTGCCAATAGCCAGCATATCAGGATCATTCCAATAGGTATTCCCTGCAAAATCTGCACTTCCATTGTTGATATCTGCAACTTCCATAACACCTAAATAGCCACTATTTTTAGTATCATTCCCATTACCCCTAGCAAAAACGGCACCACCATATACCCTGGATTTAATATCATAAGTGGTTCTTGCCATATTGCATGTTTCAGGATACCAGTCTCTGTACCAATATGCACTAATACTGAATAGAATATCCCTGCCACAGGTTTTTAATAAACTACTCCAGTTTTTGTACACTTCCTCAACCGTGTTTTCATCTTCCCATTCTGCTTCCAATTTAGGATCAATATCGGAATAATTGGGATTCTCTTCAAGGCAATATTTACATTTATCTAGTTTAATAAAATCGAGACCCCAGTCTACAAATTGTTTTATTTGCACTTCTTCATGCCCAAGTCCCCCAACTTTGTCTCCGCCACAATCATGCGTTCCTGGCACTGTATGCAATCCAAATTTCAGTCCCTTAGAATGGGCATAATCAGCAAGTGGTTTGATCCCGTAAGGAAATTTTTGGGGATGAGCTAACAACTCTCCATTTGGTCCCAGCTTGGTATCACGCCAGCCACCGTCGATAACAAAATAATCATATCCCGCATCCAAAAGCCCATTCTCAACAATGGCATCCATGCACTCCATCATATTTTTTTCATTGATTCCATTCTTCCCAAACCAGTTCCAGCTATTCCATCCCATAGGCGGAGTTTGGGCAAGTTTACTTTGATCTTGAGCACCTATGGAACTTAACATCATAAATAGTATGCTAACCACTAAAACACTCATCTTCCTAATGTTCATTTGTTGATCCATTTTTTCGTTCTTATTATTTTAAATGTCTATTGCAATGCTTACTTTAACAATAATACTAAATAATTCATTTATATGCCCTTTCCAATAAAGATTAGCACCTAAAAACCTCCATTTATTTACCTTCCAAATACAGGGGAGGATAAGCCTTCAAACTCCCTGAAAATTCATCAGCAATTATTTGGGGGAGGATTAATTGATGGATTTTGCTGTCCTTCGGGTTAAACCCTTTTGCGCTCGAAACCTCTTTTTCTCGAAATGGAACAGAGGATTTGGTTCAACCGAGGCTTCATGCTGGGCGTTTCATGCCACATGAAGCCCTACTTATTGGGTATAGTTACTACTATTAGAATCCATAATCTTTCTTGGATAAAATATTTTCTAATGAATTGTGCAAATCTATAATACTGGAATCGGCTTCTTCTGTAAATGAGCCATAATTAATAAAACAAGGAGAAGTAATAACAAAGAAGTCTCTGTTCTCTCCATAGTATGTAGGAATACACCAGGAATACATAAGTTGAGAACTAATGAATTTTTTTAATTCCCTCTTATCCTTAATTGAATATAAATCAAGAATTAAAGAAGGATAAACATCTTGACCAAAACGAGTAAATTCTCGGCTCAAATTTCTGTATTTTATAATTGCGATAGGATCTTTTGTGTTTTTTGGGATGTCATTTTCGTTGAAATTATTCTCAATTATCTCGCATTCCCAACCCTCTGGTTTAACATTACAAAAATCTTCTAAGGATGTATTTATGTTATCCTTTCCACATGCGGAAAGAAGAACGATAATTATTATAAATAGAATTTTAATTGTTTTCATTTTTCTATAAGATGAAAATCATAAGAACATGGTTGCTAGTCTTTCTAAATTAATGTCAACCATTGACCCAATTCTGATTTAAAGTATTGTATTGATATTCAATGTATTTTTTCCTCATGGGTGTTTTAAATGCCTAATATGAAAGTAAAAAGTATTAAGAGTACGGTACCCAACTATATTGTAAAGGGTAGTTTAAAGGTATAAAACAATTTAGGAACTTGACATCGGACTTTTAAGAACTTGCACCTTTCTACCTCATTGGAATGAAAAAAGCTCCCCCAAATAATTCATGCTAACAATATGGCAAGAAAGATCGGCTCAACCTCCCCTACCATTAAAGCTTGCTAAGTATTGGTTCAATTTCTTCTTTGATGCGCATTCCAATAGCATCCGGCTCCGGAGTATTGTATGCTCTCTTCAATGCTTCCTTCCCAGCTACTGTATCACCAACTGCTAATGCTATCATACCCTTGTGATACAGATATTCGTATTCATATATTTCTTCTTGTGGTGTCAATTTTGTAACTTTCGCCATAACATTATCAGCTTCCTCAAACCTGCCCAGTTTATAAAGAACCCAGGCCTTTGTATCCAGAACAAGATGATCATCAGGGTTTTCTTTAAGAGTACGTTCAACATAATCCAAAGCTAAATCCAGTTTTATTCCTTCAATTGAATATAAATATGCAAGGTCATTATATGTGGTCCAAAAGGTAGTATCAATAATAACTGCATTAAGATATCCTTCTTCAATCATATCAATATATCCCGGGTATTTGTAGTAATTCGGCCTTAGCCAATAATCCATTTTTATCATCTGTCTTTCTACATTTGGTTCAATCTGTTGTGCTTTTCTAAGATATTGATCCCTGTCGGCTTTGTTTCCTTCCTTATTGGCACAAAGACCAAGAAAAGCAATATCATAAGCACTGGAGCTGTTTATTTCTACAGCCTTCTTAAAACGGACTTTTGCTTCACTGATCCGGTCAGATTTAAATAACAATATACCATACCTGCTCTGGTTTAGAAAGTCATCAGACACCAGACTTACTGCATATTTTGCAGATTCCACTGCCTTGTCCATCATTTGTAGTATTTCATACATTATTGAAGCCTGCTCATATAGAATTGCTAAAGACCTCGTGTCATCAGAAAATTTCTCCATCATCTTTTCAAACCATGCTATCAAGCCCTCTTCATTCTCCATTTGTAAATAGGCGTCAGTCATTGAATAGCACAATCGAAGACTCATCATTAATCCATGATCCAAGGCTTTACTAAAATATTCAATTGCCTGTTCAGGCTTAAACCAACTTAGATAAGCATTTGCAACGGAATAATAGTTCTCATAATTATCGGGGAGAATTTCAATAGCCTCTTTATAAATATCTATTGAAGAACCATATAAAAGACGTTCATTCAATTGCTTAGCCAGCATGACCTTTTCTTGATATTTACCATAGTTCTCCACTCCAAGGACGGCAACCATTATCAATTTTTCTTCAATGTTGAGCCACGACAATAGCTGGTAAGTATCAAACTGAGTAGTATTGTGAAATAATAAATTTCCCGATGGTTCAAGTATTGCTATACTGCCATAGCCATTGTAAAATCCAAGAAAGCTAATTCCTTCTCTATAGCTTATTTCATCCATATTAACACATACATAATTATTACTCAGATAGGCTTTTATATCCGGACTTAATAGATGCTCCCTGAGCAGGGCGCTATTCCTCGCAACGAAAATCTTTTTATTTTCGATCATTGCAATGGTTTGAGCCTCTTTGAAGTTGTAAAGCCAATTAAGTTCGGCTTCATATTTTTCTCCCTTATATGCTGATTCCTTAAGCTCAAATGTCATTTCAGCGAGTAAGTCAGCCGGTTTAAACCCAAAAGATTTATGAATTAACTCTCCAGATTTTTTAAAATACAGAACAGTGGGGAAAGATTTTATCTCATATTTCTTCATAAAATTTATGTCCTGGTCCTGCTCAAGGTATAAATATACAAGGTTGTTAAATTGAGACTGGAAAACCGGATCTACCAATATTTCATCAATGAGCTTCTGTGAGAACTCGTTATCTTCAGCTCCGGCAATAACCATAATAATATAATCCCTTGCCTTCGCCATTACTAAAGCATCTTTGAAGTTATGCACCTCGGTATAACTTTCAGTATTCAAAGATTTACCTAATTCATGACGTTTATACCTTTGAATACCAGTATTTAGAGCGTTCTTAAATGCATCAGAACTTCTCGTATCCTGATAAGTAAATTCCTGAATTTTTTTCTCATCCCCTGATAAAACAAAAACATCACGGCGAGGATATTCAATATTAAATTTTTTAAAGATATCTGAATCTTTTCCAGTTATAAGTTTAACTGGGATATAGGCTTCAAGTATATTAATGATTGAAGAATCGTTACTTATATTCTCCGATAAAAATGCTTCAACAATCGTATTACCAAAATCCGTCACAAAGGCAGCAAAAATAGGTTTTCCTTCATTTTGAGACTTAGTGAGGGCCTCATTATAATCAGTATTCCAGTGTATTTTCAAATGATTCTCACTATCTGAACTAAGTCTCTCTTTCATTTTTTGGACCTCTTTAAATTGCACCAAATTATTTAACAATTCACTATTGTTAGGAAACATTTCTAATGCTTCTTGTGTTAGATTTAGTCCCTCTTCTGATTTGCCTGTTTGAGAATACAGTTCCAGCAATTTAAGATAGGGTCTTATGTTATTTTTACCATATCCATTGATTGCATTTTTTACAATCTTTTCAGCTTCCTCATACTTATTCTGCAGCAATAATATGCGAACGCTTGCATTAAGCAAATCCACATTTTCACTATTAATTCCCCTGGCCATTGACAGCATCTCCTCAGCGAGCCCAATTTCATCATTAAGCTCGGCTATTCTACTCATTTTGATATAATACCAGAAGTAGTCCGGGTATATCTCTAACGCTGCTTCATATAATTCTTTCGCCTTGATAGTATCGTAAGAATAGTTCAAATGTGACTGGGCTGCATATTCAAGTACCCTGGGATTGTCAGGATATTTTTCAGTTAAATCCGGCAAAGCTTTAATTATCATAGACGGAAGTTCCCATGATTCGAATAATTGAAGCTTTATCATATCTGCGTAAGGACTTTCAATGCCCTGGTCGAGCGCACTGTTAATAAGTAGACATGAACTATCTGCCTCATATCGTGTGACCCACCAGGGAGACCAGCTATATATAAAGCCCAAATACAATTTTGCCTCAGGAGATTCTGGATTTAGACGCAAAAGTTCCTGGTAATCATACTTAACTTCTTCAGGAATCTTAAAACTATTATTAATGAAGTTTGAGAAGATGTAATGATAATTGGCCTTTATATTCGTAAGACTTCTTTTTTTGCCAGCAATTTTTATAACCTTATCATGTCTGCATTCCAGGTGAGCCCGCTCATACGCTGTTAAGTCAGATTTAGGCTTAAAAATGAAGAAAAGTGCTATCACAAATAATGCAAGCACTGATGCACCGATGAGAATGTTTCTTCGGCCAAAACCACCTGTAGAACCTCCTACGCCATCTGCTCCTTCTCCCGCAAGTACTTTTCCATTTGACTTCTTATCCTCATGCAGTGTCTGGAACAGGATCAATTCCTTTTCTATGGTCCTCACAACTGCTTTTTCGATGGTATCTGCAACCTGGGGAGAGATATTCAATTCTTTAGCCCGGTCATTCAAAATGATCCTGTCTGTATCGTTTATCTGGTTGTCTTCCAGGAATTTCTTCTTCAAGAGGTTCGCATAATCCAGAAAATGGTTCAGTTTCTTATTCTGGATAAAATTGAAGATGTTGTCAAGGACATTAACGTGGTGTCTTACCGCTCTTCGTGAATACATATCCTTCAGATCACCATCCATGGCTTGCAGGCTGCTCTTTAAGGCATCCCCATCGGTAATCTGAGCAAAGAGATTGATCTCTTCAAAGATCTCAATGAAGTATTTTAAGGAAGTATCTTTTTTATTTGTCTTTAGCGTTTTGGGATGAAGCTTATTGAGTTTTTCTTTGTCTTCAATTGAAAGAAAAGGATATACCTTATTGAATACACTGTTCAGAAGATCGGGAATGAGTTTATTGGAATCATTGATGATGCGCTTGAACTCAATTTCAGTCTCTCCTTTTTCAAACTTACTTTTGATGGAAGTATAGACTAAATAATACTTTAAGGGAAAACCTACATCTTCAACAGGCAAATCAAAGAGCTCAATACCCTTAAGAAATTTCTCAGTAGCATCAATCACTTCACCGGCCTCATGATCAGCTATAACAGGTTTCCCTGCGTGCACCTGTGCATTCCTTGTTGAATTGATTGTATTAAGTGAGGACTTTAGCTCAGGCTTTATCCATGGGTGATCTGAACAATGCTCAATGAGTGAATTGTAAAATCCAATACCTACACCGATAGTAGGCTTGAGAAGAAAACTACTGTACTTTTCTCCATTGCCCTTCTCAAATTCAAGGAATTTCAGTCTTTTTGCCGGAGTATCAAGCGACATGTGAAAATTTCTGAAGAGTTGTCCGACAGCCTGCTCCGTTATTTTCGCACATTCAACAACAACATATTCATAATCCTTTTTCTCGTAATGGGATTCTATTTCAACGAGCTTTTCTCCGTAGGTTTTAAACATAACAATTCATTTGAGGTGAAGTTTAATAACTTATATGGGAAAGGTTTGTGTATGAAGAGTTTAGGTTTTAGTTAGTCGAATAAATATATGACAAAATCTCGTGCGTGTCAAGGCGCTGTAGATTGATGATAGTATGAATATGATAATATGCCAATGGCTTTCCTATTGATACTATGAGCAATAGCTATTTCACAGAGCTTCCCGGAAAAAGTAAATCCAGATCACTGTTTCTGTGGCAGTAGAATGGTTTTGCAAATAGCTCAATAGAGCTTCACTGAAAGAGGAAACATACAATTATAGGTAGTAGGTTGAGCTAGAATAGTCTCGACTATTTTACCACCATCACACGAAATCTTCTGACCAGTGACAATTAATCATGCTTATAAATTGGCCAAGAATACTTGGTTAACCTCCCCTGAAAACCCTCCCTTTATTTACCCTCCTCAATACAGCGGAGGATAAGCCTTCAAACTCCCTGGAAATTCAACTTCAATTATTTGCGGGAGGGTTGTTTGATGGAATAACTGGAAACAAATTCATTACAACAAAACCAGGTTGCCGGTAGAAGTGATAAGCTACTTTGCGGACAAATAAATTAATCTCTTAGACAACGAACCGAGAAGAAAATGATGATCTTGTTAATGATGATGGAAAAATAGCGTGGGACAAAAATTTTGAATTCATTATTATAGCACAATGTATCGATACAGTTTCCTGGTATGCACTAATGCAATAACAACTGGTAAAATTCTCATGGCTTACAATGTAAAAACACAATTTGTTTAAAGTATTTCCAATTATTGATTTACCATTGGACTGAGGTTCTCATGAAATAAATCACTCTGAAAATGTAGTATATCCTGCAAAAATTCCTCTCTGCTGACTTCGTCTTTGAATGTAATTTTATCCTCGTAACTATCGTGATGTATTAGATAAGTACGAGATTTTGACCTGTCAAGACTTATTTTATCTAGCTTTTCCCATTCAAGTACCTTATCGATATATGTTGGTTTAATTCCTTCCGGACTGATCAGGATACAGTTCTTTCGGTTAAAAAATATAACAGGTGATATGATTACTGTATATGTACCCAGGATTAGCCATACATATTTGTCACCAGATAACAGGAAAATTACTAATCCAGTGGCTGCTATAAAAGCAATACTGGTCAGAGTTGATGGATTGATCCTCTTATATCCTTTAAGTTTTACAAATTTAAAGTTACCCCTGGCAATTTTTGTCTGGTTAATGATTAATGAAATATAGACAAAGATTGCCATTGCTGAAAAGAATCCGATTAATATGTAATGAAGTAGTTTCATAAGCAGTATATGTCATTTAGTTGTTTAATACATAATTAGTTTGCTCACTCTAAAGTAGAGAAAAATGTGGAATAGTGTTATACTCCACATTTTCGAAAAAGGCTGCACCGGGAATTTAAACGCTTAGCTTAGTATGCTTATTCGCTTCTTTCCCTGGAAAGCCTATTTCTTCACCTTTTGCCTGGTGGAAAATTCACGTTTACCTGATTCTTCAATCCTGGGACCAAAGATGTCAGGTATTATCGAGATTATACAAATGAGACTCTGGTTTCGCCAGTAGTTATGTAAAAGAGGTGCTGGATCATTTTTGTTAAATCTAATTTCACTAATAATGTAATCATGATTTATCCATTTACTACATCACCTTCTTTAGTATCAGTATTTATAGTACCTTTGCAGGATAAACTAGATTACGCACAACAGGATAAACTAAATTACGTACAGCAATATAAACTAGATTAGGTGCAGCAGGATAAATTAGATTACGTACAACATTAAAAAAAAAGTTATGGCATCACCAGCAGAAAAACTTGCACAATCACTGGAAGAACTGAAAAAACTTCAGAATGATCAAGGATTTGCCGTTGTTAAAACATCAGACTTAAGTAGAACACACTTAGACCGATTAGTTAAAGAGGGTTTCTTAACACAAGTAATTAAGGGTTGGTACCTTTCAACCAGGCCTGATCAAAAACCCGGGAGTACATCAACATGGTATACATCCTTTTGGTATTTCATCTCTGTGTATTTAAATCATCGATTTGGAGAATCCTGGTGTCTATCCCCTGAACAATCAATGCAATTACACAGTGGGAACTGGGTTGTTCCAAGTCAGCTACTTGTAAGATCACCGAAGGGTAGTAATAATCGAACTGACTTGCTACATGGAATATCAATATTTGATGTTCAACTGGAAATTCCATCCAAAGATGAGATAGTTGTAATTAATGGTATTAATGTATACTCTCTGGCCTCCACGGTAATCAATATAGGAGAAGATACTTATGAACGAAAAGCTATTGATGCAAGAACATGTTTGTATTCAATACAAGATTCATCAGAAATATTGTCAATACTACTTGAAAGAGGGTATAGCGTGAAAGCTGGAAGAGTTGCAGGGGCATTTCGAAATATTGGTAATAGTAAAATCAGCGAAGATATTCTTTCGACAATGATAAGTACTGGGTACGATGTGAGAGAAACCGACCCTTTCACGGAAAAAATGAATACTGTACTGCCTCTAAGACAGATTTCTCCTTTTGCGAATAGAATTAAACTGATGTGGAATGAAATGCGTCCATCAGTGATAGGAAGCTTTCCTGTTGTCGAGAATTCACAGAATAGTATAGATGATACTTTAGCAAAAATAGATGAGAAATATGTTTCAGATGCATACCATTCTTTGTCTATTGAAGGCTATAAAGTGACAAAAGATCTAATTAATAAAGTAAGATCTGGAGATTGGGATTCAAAAGGCGATGAAGACGACAAGAAAACAAAAAATGCCCTTGCCGCTCGAGGATATTGGATGTGTTTTCAAAAGGTCAAGGAGGGAGTTGATGAAGTACTCAGAGGTGAGAACCCTGGTGATGTTGCTGATAAAAGACATGGAGAGTGGTACCGAGAACTATTTTCTCCAAGTGTATCAGCAGGAATTTTGAAGCCTTCAGATCTTGCAGGATATAGAAATGCTCAAGTCTTTATATCTGGTTCAATGCATACTCCTCCAAGCAAGGAATCAGTTCGAGATGCAATGCCAGTATTATTCGAATTATTGACCCTGGAAGAAAATGCTGCAGTTAGGGTAATACTTGGTCATTTTATTTTTGTTTACATCCATCCATATATGGATGGGAACGGTCGCCTAGCTCGCTTTTTGATGAACTTAATGTTGGTTTCAGGTGGATATCCATGGCTGATAATCCCTGTCGATAGAAGGGGTGAATATATGGATGCTCTTGAAGCCGCCAGTGTTCAGCAGGATATTACAAAATTTACTAAATTTATTGCTGCATTAATGAATGAAAAGTAGTAATGGAAGGACGAAGTCCATTAAACCCTTTTTGGTGTCAACACGCAAAATACACGCAAATGCATTTTTGCAAGCTTATTAAAATCTGAATTAGGAGCCACCTGAAGTATTCAAACACATCAAATCAATATCAGATATTAATTTATTAAGCTGTAAATTATTCCCTAAAAAACCAAAAGTTTCACAAAAGGGATAGGCGCGTTTGATTATGACGGAGATGGCTTCACGCAGCGAATTGACTGGCCATTCTCAATGATCTTGTTTCCCATATATAAAGCATCAAGATCATAAGCCAGTCTGAAGTAGTCAGAGTAATCTCCCGAAGTGACACCTGTTGATACCCACCAGTAGCCGTCGTCTCCATTATTGTAGAATGTACCATTATCGCTGCGACTGCCTGCCGGGAGGGCTGTAAAACCACTGCTATTGTTTAATTCCTGGCGATTGCCGATGTCGCCTATTGTTGGACTAACAGGCCAGGCACTGGTACTTGCCATGGCTTTTCCTATTTTATTGTCTGAGGTAGATCCATCGAAATTATATCCATTATTTATTAAAAAATATTTTAGAGTTATCCATTCATCATAGCTTGGAACATGCCAGCCAGTTGGGCAAAGCTTGCCTGTATTTACTGCATTCCAATTATACAGTCTGCCGTAATAGTTTATTGAATCAGTATCACTTGTGTTGTTATATGCGCACATCGCAGCTGTTGTCAGACTGGCCCATTCGGTATCATCTGTTACATTTGAAATGGCACCTCCATCATTATAGGTAGCGGTTCGCAGGTTTTCCGCCATCCATAATTGACTGCCAATTGTAACGGTATAATATTTATTTCCCTCAACATCCAGCACAGTCATTCTGCCTGATGCATTTACAATGAGTGGCGATCCCGACAAAGGAGTAGATCTATCAGCTTTAAAGGCGCTTACCGTTAAGGTCTGATTACTTGCATTTGTTCCGAGGGTCCATGTAACAGCAGCTTCACCATCGGCACCTGTAGTTACAGCTGGTTCTGAGACTGAACCTTCGTTTGCTTCAAAATTAACCAGGGCACCTTCAAAAGCAAGGCCTTTTTGGTCTTTTACCACAACTACTATTGGGTTTGCCACAGCGCTTAATACTTCAGCTACCTGGTTATTTCCGGAAACAAGCTCAATGCTTGCTGCTATAAGATCCGGCTCCGGCTCTTCATCATCACACGATGACATTAATCCGGGAAGAGCTAGCAAAACAAGAGAAATAGCTATAATACTATACTTGCGTTTCAAATGACTTTACTACTTATGTGGTGAGGATACTTATTATCAAAAATAAATCAAAATATTTAATATTGGAAATCACGGTCTATTTGAACCACCC
>Ga0307990_1002002_pt1 | contig 16643 bp, 15 predicted proteins | sample EllFjometagen129_FD_203168 | JGI IMG/M metagenome (GOLD analysis project Ga0307990, IMG submission 203168) | Marine microbial communities from Ellis Fjord, Antarctic Ocean - #129 | ecosystem: Environmental > Aquatic > Marine > Unclassified | place: Southern Ocean | collected 2014-10-08
TTCAGCAACGGAAATTCCTGGATCAGCTGCGGCCTCACCAACACCCAGGCCCTCTGCGACACCAAATATCCCGGTGGTTCAATCCCGGAGGTTAATTGTATGGGTACCGCCCCAGTTCGACCCTACAGCAGCAACAACGGCCGGGAATCTGTTTCTGTCTCGCTTGGACGAGTTCATCGAAAGGCGTCCCCAGACAGAGATCCAGGTTCGTGTCAAACCAACCACTGGTGATTTTGGGATCCTGGAATCACTCCAAGTCACAGATTCTGCGGCTCCGCTTATTATGCCGGATCTTGTGGCTTTGCCCCGATCACTGGTGGAGCAGGCTTTCGAAGCTGGTTTGATCCTGCCGCTGGATGGATATACCGAATCGATCGTGGAAAACGATTGGTATGACTATGCCCTGAATCTAGCTCTTATGAATGATGAGATTGCCGGTATTCCTTTTGCAGGCGACTTGATGGTCTTGGCTTATAAGGATGATACTGGAGAGGTGCCACCACCAGATTGGGATACGGTGATCACAGCTCAAACAACATTGGCTTTTCCTGCCTCGGATCCGCGCGGTTTAGTAACCTTGGCCCTTTATCAAAGTGTCTCAGGGGAACAGCCAGGCGCTACTGTTGAAACATTGATCCAGGAGGAATCAATCCTGGAAGTTTTTAATTATTATCAAGAAGCTCAGACAGCAAATGTGATGCCATACTGGTTAACACAATTTGAGACCGATCAACAAGCCTGGCAGTCTTATCAGGACCGCCAATCAACCATGGCAATTACCTGGAGTTCTATTCTTTTGACTGGGGAATCAGCCAATACGTCCCTGGCCGCCATCCCCACCAAAGAAGCAAAACCCTTCTCTTATGCAGATGGTTGGGTTTGGTGTGTTATTCCCTCTAATCTGGAAACAGAACAAGAAGCAGTCGAGCTGATCGAATTCCTCACCGAGCCTATATATCTCAATACCTGGGGAGTTGAAGCAGGATATTTACCTGTCCGTCCATCTGGGTTGGATAGCTGGTCAGAAACTCCGTTCTACACTACTTTACAGCAGCTGCTGCCTGCGGCAGTACTTTTGCCCGGAAATGATATACTGGATGATCTTGGTCCTGAAATTCGCGATGCAGTGATAAGTGTTTTAAAAGATCAAGTAGAACCAGTTGATGCTCTCGCTACATTTATGGAGGAAATAAGTGAGCCCTAGGGCGGATATGTTTATCTTACTTCCCAAATCTATACCTGCGTGTTATAATCACCAGCCGTGTTAAAAAATACATACAAAAGTAATCAAGTTTACTGAATTACTTCGAAGGAATTATAGGATGAGCGACTTGATCAAGGCGTTAGAAACGCCAAAAAACCCCAATGTTCCCGATATTCAATCCGGGGATACCGTAACCGTTTTTGTGCGTATTAAAGAAGGCGACAACGAACGAGTTCAGCAATTCAAAGGCACAATAATTCGGACCCATGGTATGGGAAATAGTGAAAGTTTCACGGTGAGAAGGATTGCCAGCAATGGAATTGGTGTTGAAAGGACATTCCTGACCCGATCCCCGATCGTCGAGAAAGTGACCGTTCAGAGCCAGGGCCACCACCGCCGTTCACGGCTTTATTACCTGCGTGAACGCAGTGGTAAGAAAGCGAAACTCCGCCAGAAATTCACATCCTAGCCGGAGCGATTTTAAGATAAAAAGAGGGCATAGAAATATCTGTGCCCTTTTTGTTTTAAGCTAGCGGAAACCTCCAAAAATCTGAGTATAATGAAAACTATGAGAACTAGATTCGTTTTGTTCCTGCTTCTGACCGCTGCCTTGATCAGTTCCTGCCAAGGCACTGAAATTGCTTCTCCTGAACCGACAGGAGTGAGTTTTTCATTTGAGTTTTTCCGGGATGGATATTACCAGGCTGTGTTGCCAACCTGGGAGGAAGCTTCGGACTTGGATACTGATACACTGCATCTGGTTGTAAATGATGGCCAGTTCATTGTAATTAACCACTATAAATTATTACCCGATATGATTTCAGACAAATTCCTGTCCCAAATTGAAGAAGATCCCAATTCTTACCTTGTTAGCCAGGATGTGCTGGAAGGTAAACCAATTTTCGAATGGACTACCCGGGAAAATGAACAGACGATGCGCCATCAGGCAGTCTTGGATTACTGCCAGGGACGAACTTATGCTCTGATCACAGGAGGAAGGGATACGGTTGAAAATGCTGCTCTTTTCGAAGAAGTTTTAGCTTCTTCCAGCTGCCATGATGAATACCAGGTTCCGGAGTTAACCACAGGAAAGATCGGAATGGTGGTTAACCCCATTGAAGATGATAAAGGGGAGGGATATTATCCTGCGATTCGGTTGGCCAAAGAGAATGGCGTTCAGGTACTCCACAGCTCTATTCGTTGGGGTATGGTCGAAAGATCACCAGGGGAAAGGGTTTGGGAATGGCAGGATGTCCTTATGGGATACAGATTTCAAGAAGGTTTTGAGGTGTCCCTGGTGGTGAACGTGATCCATACGACCTTACGCGGCCCAATGCCTGAAGACCTGAGAGATAAAGCATTTGACGATCCGGAATTTATCCAGCGTTTTACTGATTTTATTCTCGATGTGCTGGAGAGGTATCCTGTCCAGTATCTCAGTATTGGCAATGAAGTGAACGATTATTTTGTCACACACCGAGATGAGATCCCTGCCTATAAGACATTTTTCCTTTCTGTCCAGAGCGCCATCAAGGAAGTATACCCGGATCTCAAAATCGGAATGACCTTTGCTTATCATGACGCGGAAACATCCAATACAATAGATATCATACAAGAGTTGGATGTAGGAGACTTCCTGCCGCTCACTTTATACCTATATAGTGAGGATTTTCAATTTGATCGTGACCCAGCCGAGTTGGAAACCTACCTGAACCGGATCCTCGATCTGGCAGCAGGCAAGCCTGTGGCGCTTGTGGAGTTGGGTTGGAATACTGCAGAAAGCCTGTCTGGCACCCAAGAAGATCAAGCAGCCTTTGTCCGGGAAGCGTTTAGGCTCCTTTCCTTGCACAGGACCCAGATTGAATTCATTTCCTGGTTTGACCTTCATGACAGCAAGTTGGATAATTCCTATGAAGCAGCTTTGACCTTCCTTCCAGACAATTCACATCTGATCCAAGATGAAGAGTATATGACAATCTTAGTGGATTTCTTGAATTATCTAGGTTTGCGTGAAAATGATGGCACTCCTAAATTGGCCTGGTTTGCATTCCAGGAAGAAGCGAGCAAATATTTGGAGAGTATTCCCTGAGATGGAAAGAATAAATAAACATCACAGACCTATCGGTATATATGATTCTGGAGTCGGCGGACTTTCTATTTTACGGGAAGTGCGGAAGCAATTACCCACCGAAGATCTTATATACCTCGCTGATCAAGCTCATGTGCCCTATGGCATCCGCACCAGGGAAGAAGTACAGGGCTTCTCTGAAGGCATCGTGCATTACTTATTGAATCAGAAAGTCAAACTGATCATAATTGCCTGTAACACTGCCTCGGCTGTGGCGTTGGAAGTTCTCAGGAAATCCTATCCAGCCCTACCTTTTGTTGGCATGGAACCAGCAGTGAAGCCTGCAGCGGAAGAGACCAGTACGGGGATTGTCGGAGTCCTGGCTACTCCTGCCACATTCCAGGGAGCTCTGTATACCTCCACTGTTGAAAGATTTGCAAAAGGAGTCAAGATTCTGCCAGACACCTGTCCCGGGCTTGTAGAATTGATAGAGGAAGGCAAAATTGGCCATCCTGAGACCAAAAAAATTCTTGAGAAAGCTCTTTTCCCGATGATAGAGAAAGGTGTGGATGAAATTGTGATGGGCTGCACCCATTATCCATTTGTGATTCCGTTGATCAGGGAGATCGTCGGAGAAGATGTTCAAGTGATCGATCCGGCTCCAGCTATTGCCCGCCAGGCAGGCCGGCTGCTGGCTGATTATGATTTACTGACAAATGGCGGAGAAATTGGGCAGACTAGATTCCTCACCACTGGAGCCCCAGTGGAATTAGAGCAGATCATTAAACAGTTGTTGATTTTGGACGCCAGGGTTGAAGGTTTGCGATGGGTTGGGGGAGAACTACAGAGAGCTTAATCGTTTTTATTTCTCATGCTGATCACCAAGGCTGCAGCCAATGTGCCGCCAGAGATAATCACTGCCAGGATGACTGTAGTGGGGTTCTTCGCACTGGTCCTGAACCGGGGTTCACTGGCTGTTTTATCGGTTGGCGATGGAGTGGCAGGTGAAAAATGGATGGCAGTACCTCTTGTGCCCACCGGTGAAGGAGTGTGTGTAAAGCGGGGCGGCAGAGTAGGACTGGCCTGACCGATTGGGGTATTGGTTGGTGTATAAGATGGTTGGATGATAATCTCATCCCCGAGGTTCATGATCGCATCCGGTTCAAGATCATTCATTTCTCTTAATTCTTCAAGTGTAATATTGTAAACAGCTGCAATGGTCCACAGTGATTGGCCGCCGGCGATAATATGTTTAATTGTCCCGTCAGACAATGGAGTGGATACAACAACAGGTACTGCAGAGGGCTCCTGAGAAGTGGATGGGGTGCTGGATAATGCGGGGTTTTCAGGCGTTGGCGCTGGATCCCCGACCCAGTGTCCAGTATCAACCGTGTAAAAAACTAGATCGCCGGAGTAAGCCACACCGGCACCAATATATTTTGCGCTGGGGTTGTACATAGTGTGATGATGATCCGGGTCATTCCATGGACCGTTAATCACATCCATGATAGATCCATTTTGCCAATACGCGACATTTTCAGATATGTACACATAAGCCCCGTTTCCAAAACCTGCTGCTATAGCCCTATCTATTGGCCGGGAATTATCCGCGCTGAGATGAGTCCAATCACCAATAGAAGCCTGATACTGGCTGTGCTGTTGGGCGATCAGCATTAAGGCTGGGTGAGATTGTAGGGCAGCCAGACCGCGTTGAGCTCGCAAGGAGTTAATGGTGTTGATGACAGTTGTAGCAGAATCGCCTTGTGCCTGGATCACCTTTGCCATGACCAGAGAAACCAGGAGAGTAAGCGCTACAAGAAACAGCCGGACGGGGAGTTTTTTCATGGGTTAGAAAATCCAGGAGCTGATAAAAGCATATTTACTTTTGTTCTGCGCCAGGTATTTTAAAGGAAGATTTACAGCTCTCGTTTTAAGTTTTCAATGGCTGCTACAGGTGTGGGATCTACATCGTATGACATAGCCAGGTAATAAGCTGTGTAATCGCCAAACTGTATGGCGGTCCACATCTGGGCCATCCGGGTCTTACCTTTGGCCTGGATCAGGTCAGAGCTGATGTCTTCGAGCATGAAGTTCTTTTTGGTGAGTTCGATCCTGCGCTGGTTGCGGGGGTGATTCGTGTCTGCCTGTAAGAATAATGCGATAGTTTTCAGCAGGTTTTCTTTGGGATTGAGCACACCTGCAAGTGTGTTGTGATCTGCTTCTGGGAGGTCTTCATATTGCCCCCAGGCTTTGGCAATTTCACTGATCTGTCCTTTCCAACGCCGGGCGACAGGTGCAAGCAGGTCTGCTCCAAATATACTCACCCAGCGATCGATCAATTGGCCAGCCATTTGTTTGGCAGGGTTTTTGTCGTCGGGCAGATCTGCTGCCAGGGTATCGCGTTGTTTCTTCATCTCTTCCACCGCGTCAAGGAGTTCTTCCTTTGGATCAGGGATGAATCCCAGGCGGGTGAAAACGTTTAACAGTAAGCAGAATGAATACCCAACAGCAGCCCGTGGTTGGCCCTTATGCTGGAAGATCCATAAATTGACATCATTCTCTTTGGCCAGGTCTGCGATTTTCCCGCCAGTTGAAATGGCCAGCAAGCTGCAGCCACGCTCCAGGGCAGTTACCATTGCGGAATTAGTTTCTTCAGTATTACCCGAGTGAGATGATACGATCACCAATGTGTCCGGGCCACTTGCCCAGGCAGGTAGATCATAATCCCGATGAACTTCCAAAGAAACGGACGATAACGGAGCGGTATAAGCCTTCAGTAGATCGGCGCCTATGGCGGATCCACCCATCCCGGCTACCAATACCTGTTTTACACCACTAAAATCAGTTAGCGGCATGTTTTGGGCTTCTTCCCAAGCTGTGAGCAGCTGCTCGGGGAGACCATTCATCTCTGCCAGCATATTTTGTGTATCAAGTATTGAAAACTCTTGGTGGTTATTTAAATTCATGATTTCCTTTTCATTCCAGAGGGAGAGAGTACCTTATAAAGGAGTCTATCCTTTTTTAACTTTTCTTGTCCTGCAGCCCCTGCATTAAATCATAGATATCCTTACGAGACCAGCCTGATTCTTTTGCCAACTTTTTGGCAAGTTGGCTGGGGCTGCCCCCACTTTTCTCAGACTCTTGCTGGATCGTTTTTAACAAATGTTTTTGATCCCAGTTTTGCTCTTTTTCTCTGCCAGCAACGATTAAAGTGATTTCCCCTTTTGGTTCTTTTTCGGTGTAATAATCCCGGACCTGGTTGATCGTTCCCCGTTTTATTTCCTCATGAAGTTTGGTCAGCTCCCGGGCCACAGCAACCTGCCTGTCTCCCAGAATTGAAAGACAATCCTCCAACGCCCTCAGCAATCGGTGGGGTGTTTCCAGGAATACCAGGGTCCAGGGAATATCCTTGACAGCATTTAGAAGGTCCTGGCGCGCTTTTTTCTTTCTTGGTAAATAGCCAAGGTAGAGGAAATTATCTGTTGGAAGTCCGGCGGCTGATAAAGCTGCTATCGGCGCGCTTGGCCCTGGAACCGGCACTACCCGGTGTCCGGCAGCCAGAGCGGCCTGGACCAGGATGAATCCAGGATCGTTAATTGCGGGGGTTCCCGCATCTGATACCAGGGCAAGATCAGCCTCATTGAGGTGATTAATTAAGAACTCTGTTTTTGTGGCCTTATTATGATCATGGTATGACGTAAGCGGAGTGTCAATTTTATAATGTTTCATCAGTTTGACAGAGGTTCGAGTATCCTCAGCTGCGATCAGCGGGACTTCTTTTAAGATCCTTACTGCCCTGAAAGACATATCTTCCAGGTTGCCAATCGGGGTGGCGACCAGGTATAGGTCACTCATTTCTCCGCTCCTCCAGGGAGAGATTTGTTTTCACGCTGCGGGCCAGCTTGCGGCGAGACAGCATCACCTGCCTCCCACAGCCAAGACATTCGATCTTAATATCTGCCCCCAGACGGATGACCTTCCAGTGATCTTCTCCACATGGGTGAGTTTTTCGCAGTCGTAATATGTCGAATTTTTCTAATTCTGGCAGCATGTGGGGATTATATCATTTTGCTTGAATGGTCTTCCAAATGAGGTCATTACCTTTATCAGATTGATTTGCCGGGCGCAGAGTTTTATACTTGTATTTAATCATTGATTTGGAAGTAGTTAGGAGAAAATTATGGCAGACCAACGAATAAAAAACTTAGCTAGCACGCTGGTGAACTATTGTGTAGAAGTCAGAGAGAAAGATCTGGTGGGAATTATCGCTCAACCTCTGGCCACGCCCTTGATCGAGGAGATCCTTCGGGAAGTGCTCCGCAACGGAGGATATCCGTATTTACTGCCCTATAAAGTCCCCCTGCCAACGCCTGGTTATGAGGGGCTAGATAAGATCTTTTTTGAAGAAGCCAATGATGATCAACTCAAACACCTGAATCTTTTTTGGGAAAAACTCAATAAGGATTTTGACGTCCGGATTTTTATCCAGAGTGAGTACAGCACTCAGAGTATCAAAGATATTGATCCAGAGAGATTAAAAATCCATAAAATGGCAAATAAACCGATATTTGATACTTACTTCGAACGCATGTCGTCTGGAGATCTGCGAAGGGTCAGTACGCTTTTTCCAACCCAGGCCTATGCTGATGATGCCGGGATGAGCCTTAAGGATTTTGAAGATTATATCTACGGCGCAACTTTTAGCGACAGTGATGACCCAGTAGGGGAATGGACCAAGATGAGGGAAGAACAGCAGCATCTGGTGGATTGGCTAAAAGGGAAAAAAGCGGTCCAGGTAAAAGGCCCGCATGCTGATCTCAGTCTATCAATCGAGGACCGGACATTCATAAATTCGGATGGTAAGCAGAATATGCCCAGTGGAGAGATTTTCACTGGTCCGGTTGAGGATTCGGTGAATGGCTGGGTCCATTTTACCCATCCCTGTATTCTCACCGGAAAAGAAGTAATTGGGGCGGAGCTCCATTTCGAAGCGGGGAGAGTTGTAAAAGCCACGGCAGAAAAGAATGAGGATTTCTTATTATCGATGTTGGATATGGATCATGGGTCACGCTATCTGGGAGAATTCGCTATAGGGACCAATCTGAAAATTAACCGATTTATCAAAAAGATCCTCTACGACGAAAAGATCGGAGGCACCATCCATATGGCATTGGGACAGGGATATCCAATTACTGGTAGTCTCAACAAAAGCGCTATTCATTGGGACATGATCTGTGATATGCGGGACGGAGGGCAGATCATTGTGGATGATGAATTGTTTTATGACTCAGGAAAGTTCATGATCTGAGATCTAAATTCGCACCATTGTGAGGTAAGAATTTCCCTTGAATCTCCGTCTTTATAGCACAAATGTAAAGGAAATAAGGAGAGGATTATGAATATCCAGGAAAGCATCACAATCGAGGCACCGAGGAAAAAGATCTGGCAGTTAATCAGTAATATTGAGGAATCTGCAGGTTTGATATCGGGAATTGAAGAGATCGAAATCCTAAACAAACCCGAAAAAGGGCTTGTAGGATTGAAATGGGAAGAAACCCGGATCATGTTTGGAAAAACAGCTACAGAGATTATGTGGATTACAGATGTAGATGATGGTATTTCCTATAAAACCCGGGCTGATGGACCGGGTGTGGTCTATATTTCTTCTTTGAGTTTAGCTGAAGAAGGAAATCAAACTCGCTTGACAATGAGTTTCGAATCAGATATTTCATCACTTGGCACCAAGATCTTATCTGCTGTTATGGGATTATTCTTCAATAAGGCTACCCGCGACGCTGTTAAGCAAGATCTGATCGATATCAAATCTGCTGCTGAGGGATAATTCCCAATCTCGTTTTTAATCTAAATCCAGGATGGGTAATCCTGGATTTTTTCATATTACCGTGAATTGCTCTGATAAGGAGCTCTTTCCGCCAATGGTATAATCCCCCCAGGAGAAAACCTATGTTGAATGTCAATCTCGCGACCTTTGTGTCGAGAGCGATTACCTTGATAATTGCGTTTACAATTCATGAATTTGCCCATGCCTGGACGGCCAATTCTTTTGGTGACAGTACGCCCCGCATCAATGGACGGCTGACATTAAATCCCCTGGCTCATCTTGATCCCATCGGATCTCTGATGCTGATTCTTGTTGGTTTTGGATGGGCGAAACCAGTCCCTGTTAATCCTTATACCCTGCGCCAACGCTCTCCTTCTGCCCTGATGTGGGTCTCTTTGGCAGGTCCGCTATCCAATTTTCTGATGGCTCTTGTGGCTGCTATCCCATTTCAGTTGGGTTTATTAACAACCAATGATATCCTGGTCGCTTTTGCATCAGAGTCAACCTTACTGCCAACCGTAGCGGGTTTCCTGTTTGATTTCATGACCATTAACCTGGTTTTAGCTTTGTTCAACCTGATTCCTCTGCCGCCTTTGGATGGAGACAAGATCGCAGAATTCTTTATGCCAGATAGCTGGAAAAAAGTCTCTGCTAGGATCCGTCCTTATGGGCCAATGATACTGATCTTGTTGTTTATGGTTGGTCCCCGTTTTGGGGTGGACCTGCTGGGTTGGATTATCAGGGAACCCCTTTACTATTTAATGAATGTGTTGATCGGTGTATGAAAAAAAGATTAATCTACCGCGTCTGGCAGTTCAGGCAGTCATTTAATCCTTCCTTGTCTCAGAATGATTGGGACAGGATCAGGCTCTACCTTTCTCCTGTGGAGATTGTCTTATTCACAAAATTACCAGTTTCAGACCAGAATCATTCCTTTAGAGTATTTAAGTCTTTGCTGGATGTGGGTGAGAATGATCAGGACTTGATCAAAGCTGCCCTCCTGCACGATATTGGGAAAGGCCTGCACCCACTAAGACGTTGGGAAAGGGTTTTAGCTGTATTAGTAGGTGGATTATCGCGTGAACTTGCCCTTGTTTGGGGGAGGGATGAACCGGTAGGTTTTAAACGCCCCCTGGTTATTATTCGTCAGCATCCGAATTGGGGTGCTGAACTGGCTTTGGGGGCTGGCTGCAGTGAGGATGTAGTTTGGTTGATCCAGAATCATGAAAATTATAAACTCCCGGAATCAACATCACAAAGAAAGTTGGAATTATTAAAGAAACTTCAAATAGTTGACAATCAAAACTAGGAAAAGATCATGAAAATTCAATTGACAATCATTGGTTTGGGACAGATTGGTGCTTCCGCTGGATTGGCTCTATCAAAATATACGGATTCGATCATCAGGGTCGGGCATGACAAATCTCGGGATGCGGTAAATCTGGCGAAAGAAACTAAAGCGGTAGACAATATCGCCCTGACATTATCTGGAGCGGTGAAGGATGCTGATATTGTTTTACTGGCTTTACCGCTCCAGGAGACTCGTGATGTACTGGAACACATCAGCCAGGATTTGAAGGACGACGCCCTGGTAATTGATACCTCTCCATTAAAAAAACCTGTTTTGAAGTGGGTTAAGGAATTTCTACCGAAAAACTGCCATTATGTAGGTTTCACGCCGGTGATAAATGCGGAATTTCTGGATGAATTCGGTTTTGGCCACGAAGTTGCTCATGAAGACTTGTTCAGAGATAATTTGATGGGTGTGATCACCAGTCAAACAGCCAGCACCAAAGCGATCAATATGTCCACCAACTTGGCTCAGCTTCTGGGAGCGCTGCCTTACTTCAGCGATGCAGGGGAAATGGATGGATTGATGTCCATGGTCCATCTGATGCCCGCGGTCCTGGCCGTGGCTATGTTAAAGGCCAGTTTGGAAGCACCGGGTTGGCGGGAAGCCCGCAAAATAGCTGGAAAACCCTATTATCAATTGATAAATCCATTTGGCCAGGATGAGCTTCCGGGTGCACTGGCGGCCTCTTTGGTCAATAACCAGGAAAATGCAACTCGCTTGATCAATGACCTGATCCGAGCCCTGGTTGAGATTCGGGATATGACCGATTCTGGTGGTGAGGAAGAATTGGAAGAATCCTTCACGAAACTGCAGCAAGAGAGAGACCTCTGGCTTGCTGACCGAGAAGAAGGCAAATGGATCGATAAGCCGAAAATCGAAACCCGTCAGCGAGGGATATTGACCCAGATGCTAGGTTTTAGGGGTCCAAAGCCATCAAGAGAGGATGAATGAGCGATAAACCGGCAGGTTATTACTGTTATATAGTGGAATGCGTAGATGGATCTCTATACACTGGGTGGACCACTGATCCTGAAAGGCGTGTAAAGGAACATAACACTGGTAAAGGTGCATTTTATACCCGCTGGCGTCGGCCTGTGTCCTTGAAATATCTGGAAGAAACTACCAACCGGTCCGCTGCCCAACGGCGGGAATATGAGATAAAAAAATTAACCCGGCAGAAGAAATTGGCGCTTGTAAAGGCGTATAATAATCAGGAATAAACACCTGAAGTTCTATTTAAGAAAGGAATACTTATGCCTAATTCACTGGATTGGATCAAAACTGAGCTGGATTCATTAAGAGAATCTGGTTTATACAACCAGATTCGCACCCTGGAATCTCCCCAGGGTGCCTGGTTGGTTGTGGATGGAAAAAAGGTCTTAAACTTTTGCTCCAATAACTATCTGGGATTGGCAAATCATCCCAAAATTGTTAAAGCCGCAATATTCGCTGCTGAAAAGTACGGTGTAGGTCCCGGTGCTGTACGCACGATCGCCGGTACTCTTGATCTGCACCTTGAACTAGAAAAGAAGCTGGCGGATTTTAAACGTGTGGAAAAAGCGATCACTTTCCAGTCGGGCTTCAGCGCGAACCTGGCAACCATTCCCGCCCTGGTGGGAAAAGAAGATGTGATCTTTTCTGATCGGCTGAACCATGCCAGCATCATTGATGGCTGTCGGTTGGCAAAGTCCAAGATCATAGCTTATGATCACTGTTCTCCTTCATCCCTCAAAGACATGCTGGATCAACATAGGGGGGAATACCGACGGGCATTGGTGGTGACAGACGGTGTTTTCAGTATGGATGGGGATGTAGCACCATTGGACGAGATCTACGAGGTCACCCGGGGTTATGATGTGATCCTGATGGTGGATGACGCCCATGGTGAAGGTGTCCTGGGTGAAGGTGGCCGGGGTATTGTGGACCATTTCAAACTTCACGGCAAGGTGGATGTAGAAGTTGGGACTCTTTCCAAGGCCTTTGGTGTGGTTGGTGGAGTTGTTGCCGGAAATCCCCTGGTGGTCGAATGGCTTTACCAGCGCGGTCGGCCGTTCCTTTTCTCATCAGCTATGACACTTCCAGATGTGGCGGCATGCATTGAAGCTGTCAATATCCTTGAGAGTTCCACAGAGCTGGTTGACAAACTGTGGGAAAACGCAGCCTATTTCAAGGCCGAGATGAAGGACCTGGGTTTCGATACTGGCGTTAGCACTACCCCTATCACACCGGTGATGCTTGGTGAAGCATCCCTGGCACAGGAATTCAGCAAAAAACTCTTTGAGGAAGGCGTCTTTGCCATGTCAATTGGATTCCCAACTGTACCTCGTGGTTTGGCGCGTATCCGGGTCATGATCTCAGCGGCTCATTCCAGGGAAGATTTGGACCAGGCTCTTGGAATATTCAAGAAAGTTGGCAGGGATTTGAAAGTTATTTGATCCGCAGCCCTGATATAGAATTTGTTTTAAATAATGAAGCCAGCCTACTTTAGGTTGGCTTTTTTTTTATTGCAGAGTGTTTAATTATAAAGTATGATTAATTTACTTCTCTTACCGGTGTAACTTTTTCGGTTTCCCATACGTTTGTTAATTAAATAATCTCACTCTGGAGGATTACATGTCAAAAAGACTTGTATTTGTCTTTGTGCTGATGGTTTTCGTAGCAGTCGGATTAACATCCTGTGATGAAATCTGTGATCCTGGATCCCTGGTGCAGCCAGACCTTATCTCTCCCGATTGGCGGGAAGTGATTGACGGAGGCGCTGCGGTCCTGGAATGGTCTTATCCCGATACTTGCGAGCCGGAAGATTTTGAGATCATCCTCTCCAAGGACAGGGATTATGCAGTAATCGAGCATACTCAGCTGGTTCCGGGAGATTCCACTACCTGGACAGCGCCTACACTGGATATCGCGGAAGAGTACTGGTGGCGGATCCGAGCCAAGGTGGGCTCAACCAACGGTTCCTATTCTGGTGAACGGCGCTCTTTTTTCACACTCCCGTACTGTACATCTGGTGATCTGTATATGCCTAATCTAGTTTCCCCGGCCTACGGGGGTATTTTCACACGGGGATATGACCCCCTGGAATGGGAATGGCCGATCTCTACCTGTATTCCGGAAAGCTACCGGGTGGAATTATCCACAGAATCAGACTTTTCCGATACATCCCTCAATGGCGGGACTGGTTCGCCAAGTACTCGCTGGGGTCCGGGGAGTCCGCTGGATCCGGCAACCCAGTATTTTTGGCGGATCACTCCATTTGCGGACGGTACCTGGGGGCCAACATCCATCGCTTATAGCTTTTTCACGGATCCGATTTGTTCCGGCGCATCCCTGGTAGCCCCCAATCCTGTGACACCTATGAATGGAGATACTCTGGCAACAGCCAATCCTGATTTCGAATGGACCTATCCTCATATAGGCTGCTCTCCAGAAGGCACACATTTCCAGATCGCAACCACCCCGGACTTTAGTACGATCTACATTTACGCTGATAATCCGAACGAAGCCTCGCGGAGTATGGTGTTTGGGGTTCCGCTGAATGACTGCACTACATATTACTGGCGGGTGGCAATGGTTTCTGAAGGAGTCCAGGGGACCTACAGCTTCCCCCAGGCTTTTTCCGTGGACCTGACGGATTCCTGCACCTGTGATCCGGCCTTCCTTCCAGTTCCCGAACTTGTCTATCCGGAACCACTTTCAGTAGGGATCCTTGATATCGTCCCAGTGAATACAGTATTGGTCTGGGAGAATTCGGGTCCTTGCATACCTGATGGCTACGAAATTAAACTGGATGATGATTATCTATTCAGGGATAATTCTTTGTTTGCCGATGTTGTTGGTGGAGATACCACAAACTATTCTCCACCAACTCTCCAGCTAGCCACCCAGTATTGGTGGCATGTTTTCTCAACCTATCAAGGCTCGCTGAGCAGCACTAGCAATTATGCCTCCTTTTTCACTGAACCGGAGTGTACCTCCCAGTCCCAGCTAACAGCGCCTATGATAATCTACCCCAAGAATGGGGGTATTGTAGATATTTTAACTCCTACTCTTAACTACATTCCTGGAACCTCGGGTTGTATCCCAGATCATTACTTTATCGATTTACAAACAGATCAAAATTTCCAGGGAGTTAACCTGTTAGGTGCTATTGGGTTTCCCACGACTGTTGTTGGCCCTTCAATTCCCCTCTCGGATTGCACAATGTATTACCTGAAGGTTGCTGCTGTCCAGGATGGTAACACCGGACCGTATTCAAATGTGCATCGTTTTTATGTCAATGAGCAAGGAACTTGCCTGCCTCCGGGAATACCAGGCACTGCCAAGAGCAATAACTTCTGCCGTGAAGGTACTTTTGAATTATTTGATGCCCTTTGGACTGTTGAGGTAGGTGACCGGGTTCTGGCAATTGCCCGTAATCCCTTTACAACCTATTTGAAACTCACGATCCTGGATCAGGAGACAAAAGAACCTTTTAAGCATGAGATCCATTGTTGGTCCTATATTGGCAATTACGAGCCCGGGTGGCCGGAGACTCCGGAAGGAATGCAGTATATCTTTGAAGATCTTCCAGTTGAGGTCCCTCCTCCCACTCCGGTCCCAACTGAAATCCCGGCCTGCCATGAAAAAATGGATGCTGAAGATTGTAAAGTGTCAGGCGGGACATATGACTCGGATAAACATTTCTGCAACTGTTCCTCACCGTAAGAGAAATACCGTATCAGTAAACCAAAAAAGCCAGTCGAAAGACTGGCTTTTTTTATTCTGCAACTTAACAGCCTCAATAATGGTATAAATTTTATGAGGTGTCTTAATATGACTAAAGATTTCCATTTAAGAAAATTAGTTTTCGTATTGATATTGGTCAGTATTCTAGCTGGCTGTGGTGCGAGGCCAAGAGGGGAAAAACCAGAAAATTTACCTGGTGGATGGCAGGAATCTTCCCTGGAAGTGGATGGCCTTACCCGCTGGTATAGGGTTTACCTTCCCGATCCGCTGCCTGAAAATCCTGCCCTGGTGCTGTATTTGCATGGGGGAACGTTAAGCATGCGTTCGCTCTTTTCTCCTTTGGTAGATGGTACAAAAATCTGGTTGGAGATTGCAGAGCAGGAAGGAGTGGTACTGCTGGTGCCAAATGGCGTTAACGCTGAAACAGGGGATACATTTGGCAATGACCAGAATTGGAATGACTTCCGACCCGATCAGGCAGCAGGTCAATCTACTGTAGATGATGTGAGCTTTATTCTGACCCTGTTGGATAAAATTGAAACCGAAGTGCCGATCGATAAAAACAGGATATTTGTTACCGGAGCATCCAATGGCGGATTTATGACCTACCGTTTGTTGATCGAAGCCCCGGAACGATTCGCAGCAGGCGCAGCTTTTATTGCCAATTTACCGGATCTGGATGGCAGTTTACCTCTTCCGAAACAATCTACACCCCTGATGATAGCCAACGGGACCGATGATCCCCTTGTACCCTGGGAAGGCGGGATGGTCGGTAAAGATCGGGGAGAGGTCATCTCAGCGGATGAAACGGTTGATTGGTGGGTATCAGCCAATCATGCAGATCAAAACTCACTTATCAGCAGTTTTTTACCAGAAATTAATTCCGATGATAATTGCCAGGTACGAATGGATTATTATTCTGCTGGAGAGGATGGAGCAGCGGTATTATTTTATGCGATCCTGGGTGGGGGTCATACCATGCCATCGGTAGATCATGCCGGCCTGGATAATCGAATTACCAGGCGCTTATTCGGTCCCGTATGCCGCGAAGTGGAAGGTGTCCAATTGGCCTGGGATTTCTTTAATGGCCACGTAGAACTAGAACCTTAAGGAGGAATACCTTTTACACTTTTTTTACAATCCTTTGATTTCCTGACCTGGGAAAGTTCCCCGTAGAAAGTTGAGAGCAAACCAATAACAGACCCTCAGGGATATGAACTGAACCCCAAAAACAGGACACGAAATAAAACACCTCTCGTACAATATAAGTAAGGGAGGTGTTTTCGTATGGCCAGAAAAAAGGGAAGTAAAGATTATCCACTGGAGCTCAAGTTAGAAGCGATTCGTCTTCGAGAAGAGGAAGGATTACTCTACCGGGAAATTACGGAAAAGTTAGAAATTCGGGACCCCGGCAGAGTGAGGAAGTGGATGAAAATATACAGAAAAG
>Ga0307990_1002003_pt1 | contig 16631 bp, 9 predicted proteins | sample EllFjometagen129_FD_203168 | JGI IMG/M metagenome (GOLD analysis project Ga0307990, IMG submission 203168) | Marine microbial communities from Ellis Fjord, Antarctic Ocean - #129 | ecosystem: Environmental > Aquatic > Marine > Unclassified | place: Southern Ocean | collected 2014-10-08
GTTGGTTTCGATAACAACGAAATTGGACAATACGCCGGTCTAAGCACCGTTGGATTTCCTATGTTGAAAATTGGAGAAGAAGCGGCCCGATTGGTGGTGAAGCGCATCAAGGACAAGGATGCAAAGCGGGTCAACATTATTATGGAAACGACACTGATTGCCCGCAAAACCACGGTATAGCGGGCGGAGTGAGCCGCATCGTCTGATGCTGGGTTTGAACGTATCCCCTTGATTCAGGGTATTAGAACGTTATAAAAGCGGGCAGGAACGCTTGTTGGATACGAGACCGAGTTCGTATTGCCGTCCCCGGCGACTGTCTCGATGGCGATCCAGTTCGTATGGGTCAGGTTGTTCTTGTAAGCCACTTCATAGTTAACGCCGTTCTGCGTGGGGAAGTTGATTTGGATATTTTCATTCACGATGGAAGAGCTCAACGTGAAGGGCAGGACCACGATCGGGTCTCCGACCCGTATGGCCTGAATATCGTCGAAGTACATGATATTTCCGATTTCATTCACGTTTAGAACGAAGAAGTCAACCTGTGCGGTGCCCGCAGGAGCCACAGCCTGCGTCTCGCTAAAGACCCACGTATCTGTCGCGCTGCCGGAGTCCAAGTGCGGTGTCGATTCAGCGCCGGGGTAACTAGTGTTCGACTGTAATGTGCCGATGGAGACAGATGCTGGCACGAGTTTTGCGCCCTCACTGTCTTTGAACTCAATTTTAAACAGTCCGAAGGAGTTGCCGGTTATTGGAGAGTTCACCGAGTTCAGCATATATCCCTGGAAGTTGAAAACATCCCCTTCACTCGCCGAAAAGCTTTGAGACGCGCTCGGGGAAGTCCAGGCCGAGGCCCCCGTGCTGTCGATCTCCAGCGAATCAGTCCCGCTGTGCGCATAAGCCGTCGAAGCGGATGCTGCACCCCCGCTGAGATTCAGGTTCCAATCGGTTGTTCCGGACTCAAGCCCGGGATTCGCGAGAAGATTAATCCCCGGTGTTTGGACTATTACCATGATTTCAAGCGTAGCCGTTGCCGAAGCCATTCCATCGGAAACCTGCACGGTCCAACTGTTGAGCCCCTCATCCCCATCGTCGGGTATGCCAGAAAGCGCGCCGTTAGTCGTCACGTTCAACCACAAGGGCCCGCCGGGAATCAGGCTGTAGCTTAGGACAGCACCCGAATCCACGTCGGTGGCCGAACCCGCGATGGTTTTGCTGTAGGTGCCGTTTGCTACCGTATTTTCTAATATTATTGGGTCAGTCGTGAATACCGGCGCATCGTTAACGTTGTTAACCATGATTTCAAGCGTGGCCGTTATCGGTGCGGCAATCCCGTCGGAAACCTGTACGGTCCAGCTGTTGAGCCCTACATCAGTATTGCTGGGTGTGCCCGAGAGCGCGCCGTTGGTCGCCACGTTCAGCCATGCCGGTCCACCTGAAGCCAGGCTGTAGCTCAGCGTATCGCCATCGGTGTCCGTCGCATCACCAGACAGGGTCTGTCCCAAATAATCGGCATCTTCCACCGCGTTGCCCTTGATAACTGGATTGGAGGTGAAGACCGGCGGATTGTTCCCTGCTTGATCCAGTACGAATGTAATATGATTTATATTTATATCTTCACTTTCGATGACGAGCTTAACAACCTGTTCACCTTGGGTGAGCGTAACATTTGACGTTTTATCAACCCAGCTCTGCCAGCCGCCGGTATTTGGAACCGAGATAGAACCCGTTACGTCGACGTCGTTGATTTCAATGTGGAAGGCCCCCGTTTCGCCGCCAGCGGCAACTCGCGAAGTAATTGTGTAGTCACCTGTTGAAGCAACATCCACGGTGTATTTCATCCATTCACCGGCTGCGGTCCAGCCTACATCGTAACCCCCTCCGGTGTCGGTGCAGGCTTCGATATCAACCCCTTCTGAGGTCCGATAGTCGCCTCCTTCATTAGCAGCGCTGGTGTCGTGATAGGCAACGCCCTCGCCACCGTTGTCGTAATCTTCTAATTCAATGGTGCCGGGGATGGCCATCGGGGTGCCGGAATACGGAGTTGCTGGGACTAGTGGAATGGAGGATCCGCCCAGGACCGTGTGTCCGTTGTCAAAGATACGAATATAGTCGATCTTGTATTCAGCCGGGAAGGGTGCGGTGATGTCGTTTGCATCAAATATGCCCGTGTAGGTGCCTCCAACGGCCAGGTTGAGGATGAAGAAGTGTTGCTGGTTGAATTCCGGGATACTGGAAGTGTCCATAGTAACGATCCATTGATCATTGATGTAGGTCTTAACCTCGGTCGGCGTCCATTCCATGCGATAAACAACGAACGTGCCATCAATATCGGACGGCATGTCCTTGGTTGATCCGAAGTTTGCGTATGAACCGTTATTATCCCAGTGAAAATGTGATCCCAGTCGCCGGTTGACCACCCCGTCGTTTATGGCACCGCCAATGCCCATTTCCATAATGTCAATCTCGCCGCATTCCGGCCATCCGGCGCCGCTACCAAAATTATTGCCAAGGGTCCAGAAGGCGGGCCACAACCCATTGGCCAGATCCGGAACCTGAATTCGTGCTTCCACCATGCCGTATTTAAAGGTGAGCTTGTCCAAGGTCTTGATTCGGGCTGAGGTGAAGTTGTTGCCCGACTTCACTGCAGTAATAACGAGGTTGCTGCCATCGACCCGCACATTGGCCGGATCGCTGGTGTAATTCTGGAGTTCTGCGTTGCCCCAGCCTCCAGCTCCCGTGTCGTAGGACCACACATCGTTGGAAGGGGCGGAGGTGTAGTTGAACTCCTCGCTCCAAACCAGTGTTTCTTCGGCATGGACGGTAGCCAGCATGCAGTTAAGTATTACTATTCCGATAATGGTTTTCATAATTGCACCTTTTAATATGATAGACCGTAAAATTCAAGATCCGTTCAACTTGGATACGTGCTTAAAGCGATAATCCAACTCATGAATAGACTACATGGAAGCGCTTACAACGTACAGCCGTTTTTTGAGTGTATTCATTTTTAAGAAAAAACTGGGTTTCCGCCGTGTTGAAGGCCCTCAAGGGCGCCGAAGTCATCAGATCCCAGAGGGCATACTTGGATTACCAAGCTGGTTCCACCTCTTCAGGAATTTTCATATAGCCCCTTTTCGGGAATTCATTAAGCCGGGGTTACTTCAGGCTATCGGATCAAAATTGTTTGAACGGCGTCTGCGGAGATGAGGGTTGAGGTCCTCTTCTCGGCGACTTGTATGGTGACTTTCTCTGGGGTGGTATTGTCATTAAAGAGGATGATTACGATTGATTCATCTGTGTTTTGCATGGCGGTGACGTATACGTTTTCCGGTAGCGCGGCGTTGAATCCGAGGCGTATGGCTCCGGGGCGGACATATTTACTGAAGTGGCTGAGTAAATAGTAGAGCGGAGTGTAGATGATGTTCTGCTCGGAGGGATCGACGAGGACGGCGGCGCTATTGAAGTTATTATAGGGATTGGGGCCACCGGTGCTGCTGAGGACCATACACCAGTCTATGTAGCCGATAGCTCCGTTATTGATGTCGGTGATGATATCAATGGCGTATTGAGAAAATGGAGTGAAGAGACCCTGTGTCCAATCACGGTTATTGGGATCCCAGTATTGCTTGACGGGGGCGTCGGGATGGATGTCTATACTGGATTCGCTGTGTAACAGGACTTTGCCAGGGTACTTCCGTTGCAGGGTCGCGAGGTCTTCGCCGCGGTAATTGGTTTCTCCTCCGAGATGGATGGCGTACCAATGGAATGCGGTTCCATAGATGTAAGATGCTGCATCGGAGTCTGCGAGGAGGGTGCCGGCAATTTCGAGCAGGTCGGCTTTGTTATGATCGTATGCAAAGAGTTTGAGGCCTGCGTCGAGGTTGGATCGATCAATGAATCCTGATTTTTCCAGTTCGGGCCCGAGATAATTTTTAATGAAGTTGCGTTGATCATTCGCGGACCAGTAGCACGTGTCCCAGCGTGCGTGTTCTGCATGGCCTGGCTCGTTTTGTGGTGTTAATCCCCATATGGGTACGCCTTCGCTGGCGTATGCTTTTAGGTATTGGACGAGGTAACGTGCCCAGACATCCCAGTAGATATATCGTCCTTTTCCGTCTTCGTCTTTACGCAAGTGACCGCCTGTCATTTTTGAGTGTTCGCCGGTTTTCATCCATGACGGGGGGCTCCAGGGGGAGGCGAGTATTTCGAAGGAGGCAGAGGGCACGGCTTGCGCTTCATGAATCAGGGGCAACAGATCGTAATTCGGAGTCTGTAGTGGAATCCCACGGACTTCGGCGTTTTTGTTGCCGTCAAATCCTTTCTTATCCTCATGGATGTTGAAGGTCTTTAGGTCCACATCTCCCGGTTCGATATAGGTGTAGTGTCCCAGAGAGTAGTCGCAAGAATTTATATGGGTGCGCATTAATGAAAAGCCGGCGCCTGAGTCGGGGCTGAAAAATCTATGGAGAACTTCTTTTCGCGACGATTCAGAGAGGGTGGCGAGGCACCATGCGGATGATTCCGTAAAAGACGCTCCGAATCCAGCAATGGTTTGAAAGCGCTGGTCAAGTTCGATCAGTATTGTGCCTGTGGGGTGGTCTGCCGATTCGTCAGGAGTTTTTTCTGTGAGGCGATCTCCAGATCGAGACGTTTGAAAAATCTGGACGGGTGCGGCCTGGGCGTAGAACAGGGCTACGGAAGCTAGTATGAGTGATATTGTAATGGATTTCATAGTTTTTCGGTCTCAATTTGGAGTGGATAGAAAACCGCTTTTCAGGCGACAGAGGAGTTTGCTCCTGGAAGCGGCATGAGCCAGATTTTCCTTTGGTTTCAGATTGTTGTTAAACGCGACAGCTGTTGTTCTGCCCTTGTGGTGACATGGCATTCGTATTCAGCTAAAGCCAGAACGATTTCAAATTTCTAAATCATGATTTACCTATGCTGTTTTAATGAGGATTTCTTCGAGTTCCTCGAGAGTTTTCCCTTTGGTTTCGGGGATGAACCGGATGGTGAAAATGAATGCGAGCGTCGCAAAAATTCCGAAAATCAGAAAGGTGCCGGCGGGCCCGAGTACGGAAAGCTCCCACGGAAAGATCTGCTGCACGGCGTAGCTGACCAGCGAGTTGAACAGGCCCGCCAGCGATATGGCCAATCCGCGCAGGCGGTTGGGGAAAATTTCGGAAAACATGGCCCACATCACGGGGCCGAGCGAGATGGCGAAGGCGGCGATGTAGCCGATGATGGCGAGCAGCACGAGCTTTGCGTTGATATTCATCGAAGGATTTACTAGTTCTGCGCTGTAGCCGGCTACGCCGGATTCGTCAAGTGCATCGGTGAACTCAGATTGTGTGTGGTAGGTTTTCCCAACCATTGGAACCAGTGCTTTTTCCACGTCTGCGGGAAGTTCCTGAGTTGCCTCTTGTGTCAACACATAGGTGGCGGAATGGAATGCCCATGCATTGGTGAAAAGGAAAATCGCCATCGCGGCCGTGCCAATCAGCAGCAACGGCTTTCGACCGAAACGGTCGATGATGCAGAGCGCCAGCACCGTGAATCCCAAATTCACCAACCCGATGATGATGGTCTGTATAAAAGCGCTTTCCTGCGTAATCCCCGTTTTTTCAAAGATCGTAGGCGCATAAAAGAAGATCGCGTTGATGCCGGTGATTTGCTGGAAGAAACCCAGGCCGAGCGCAATGAAGATAATAAAGCGCATGTTGCGGCGGAACAGCTCGCCGAATTTGGGCTTGGATTGTTTTTCGCCGGCAATGTGCGCTTGGATCGCGTGCAGAGATTTCTCGGCCTCTTCGGAACTGACCACCTTGTTGAGCACCGCGAGCGCTTCGTCTTCGCGGCCGCGCTGGGCGAGCCAGCGCGGACTGTGCGGCACGAAAAACAGGAGCACGAAATAGAGCAGGGCCGGCACGATTTCGGCACCGAGCATCCAGCGCCAGCAGTTGGGCTTGTTCAGCAATTCGAGCGCGCCCGATTCAGCTAGTTTGAGGATGTAGTAGTTTGCGAAAAAGACGGCCGAGAACCCGATCACGATGTTGAGTTGGTTGAACGAGACAAAGCGTCCTCGCAGTTTCGACGGGGCAATCTCGGCGATGTAGACCGGCGCAATCAGCAACGCCAGGCCGACGGCCACGCCGCCGAGCATGCGAGCTATAATGAAAACAGTAAAGTCGGTTGCGAGCGCGGAGCTGATGGCGGAAAGGGAATAGAATAGCGCGGCCATGCTGAGCACCGGCTTGCGCCCAAAACGGTCGGCCAGCGGTCCGGCGATGGCATTGCCGAACATGGCGCCGAAGGTTAGGCACCCGACGGACCAGCCCAGCGCCCAGTCGTTGAGGCCAAAGTAGTCTTTGTAGAACGGATTCGCCCCCGACACGACACCCGCGTCGAATCCCATCAAGAAGCCGCCGAGCGCGACGACCAGCGAGACCAGACCTGTATAGAGCAGTTTGCTTTTCATGGGTTTGCCGAACGAATAATAACGGTCTGAAGGGCTTGTCCCTTGATGTCGATCGGAATGGATAGATCGCCAAGATTCAGCGAGTAGGTGACATCCTCCTCGGTAAGGTTGAAGACAACCACGGCAATGGAGTCATCGGGATTTCGGAAGGCGGTCGCCATGAAAGAATCGTCGTCGCCGGAGAGGCCGATGCGCTGCGCTCCCGGCCGGATAAATTTACTGACGTGGGCGATGGAGTAGTAAAGCGGTGTCAGATATACGTGGTCATGGCCTGAATCAATCAGGACAGGAGCCAGGCAGAAGTTGCGGGCATGGTTGGGACCACCGCGGGTATTGAGTGCCATATTCCAGTCAATCCAGCCAACGAGGTTGTGGTTCAGCCCACCAATCAGATCTCGCGAGTAGCGATAGAACGCACGGTAGGGAGGGTGGTTTTTTTTGTCTTCCTTCGCGGCCCAGAACTTGCCCCAGTCGGTGGCCTCGGGTCGCCAGTACCAGTCATCTTCCAGCCATGAGCCAATCGGTTCGTCATCACCGAGAGCGTCGATGCATCCCTCCGAATGAAGGATTTCTTTTTCGGGATATTGTTGATGAATCTGGTCGAGGAGTTCTCCGCCGACATCGACCGTACTTTGATACCAATGCACGGCCATTCCCCTGACAAAGGCGGCCGCCTTCTCGTCACTATAAATGGTTTCCGCCCAGTCCAGCATGATTTCCTCGCGGTTCTGGTCGTAGATCCAAAGAGGAACGTCGAGATCCGCCTCCGCAAGGGCAGGGCCCAGGTGATCGGCGATAAAGGCCCGCATCTGTTCCGGGTTAAAGTGCAAGCTTTCCCAGTTAGCGCTGTTGCCCAGAGGTTCGTTAACAGGCGTGAGACCCCAGATTGGGATCTCTTCCTTTCGATAGGTCTCGATATATTTGACGATGTATTTGGCAAAGGCTGGATAATATTCGGGCTTCAGCTCCCCGCCATTCCAGGTTTTATTGGTTTTCATCCAGGGAGGGGCGGTCCAGGGGGAGGCCAGAATTTTAAAGTCGGCACCCTCGACAGCTTGTGCGGCCTTGATCATCGGCAAGAGGCAGGTGCGGTCTGGTTCAATGGAAAAGTGTTTCATGTCCACATCACCCGGCACGGGCGCGTAGGTGTAGTTCCTGAGGGAAAAATCACAGCTCGCGATGTGGGTTCGGGTCAGTGAGATATGAGCCCCTTCGGGTGAGAAGTAAGCCTTCATGACTTCATCCCGCGCCTTTTGAGACAACTCGGACAATACGTAGGCACTCGATTCGGTGAAGGAACTGCCGATCCCGATCAGGGTTTGGTAGGTCTGGGAGGGATCCAGTTTCAGAGTGCGGGTGGGGGACGCTTCAGTGGCGTCTTTAAGCTCAACCGGCGCGAGTCGATCGCCTTGGCGGCTGGTCTGGAAAACTGAGACCCCGGCGGTAGGCGGAATGGTCTCTTCAATAGCTCCAATCGAATGAATGGCTGTTGTTATCATGAAGGTTGACAGGACGAGTATAACTGCTCTCATGTTGTATTTTCCCCGCTACCGATTATGAACACATGTTGGATACAAAAAAGGATGCTGATAAACAGCATCCTTCTTCAACAGGAACCATTTAGATGGTTTAGGTATTCTTACGATTCCTAACAGCTGAACGACGCATAAACCAGAGTGCTCCACCAAAGATGGCAAACAGTCCCATGGTCGCCGGTTCCGGTACCAAATCGGGGTTGGTGAGGCTATAGGCACCAGATGTGGCTCCTGAAGTGAGGGTGCCAACCTGGTAGATATTACCGGCTGCTGCGGTAAAGGTCATTGAATTGGGTCCGGCTGCGAGGGGTTGATTGTCCCAGCCGATCCAGCCAAAACCACTGTCAAATTTCTTGACGAATAATGTTGCTCCATTGTTCACTGTTATATTGCTCGCATCAACGCTCCACGTGTAATCACCAGCGGCGAGCGTTCCCTCAAACTGCTGGTAGAGGTTCCATTCGGTGCCATCGATAACGCTGACGGTGGCAACGCCAGTTGCCGCGGTAACGAAGAATGACGGAACCTGATCTGCGCCCGCATAGCCAAACCAATCGCCAGTTCCGCCGACAGCAGAACTACCGCTAAGATTCGAGTACGTAACATCGTTGATCAGGTTTGCGCTGGCAATACCGGCCATCGCGAGTGCTGCTAATATAATTGCTAATTTTTTCATTTTTCTCTCTCTTTTTTCTGTGTCGGTTTATTCCGACTGTTACGCGAAGTTTACTGTCCCCACGTTGTTATAGATCTTTTATATATGACAGCGCTTACATTGGCGAGATGTTTTTTTCAATAAATTCAAATAAACCGATGGGTCTGAGCAGATGAACCCTCACCACTTTTATTCAGGCACGTATTGTCATGCAGTCATCGTATATGCATATGTATTTATATGAGAAAGATGAAACGGCAGCCCAGAAAGAGCCCGTTGGCTCAAACATCGGACACAACCTCTCCCCGCGATGATCTGGGAGCACATGGAACTTGCGCGCGAAACCGATGGATCATGCGCCTGATGGCCGCAACGCTCGTGCCGCTGTTGTTGTTAGGTGGGCTGGAAGGGTTGTTGCGATTAAGTGGATACGGGTATGCCCCCGGGTTTTTTCTTCCCAGTACCGTGGACGGTGTGGATTACCTGATTCCGAACGACAAATTCGGCTATCGATTCTTTCCTCCGGCATTGACGCGAAAAGCGCCCTATTATCGGATTCCTGCCGAAAAAACGCCGGGCACGTACCGGATTTTTGTTTTTGGTGAATCTGCCGCTCTTGGGATTCCGGATTGGAGCTATGGCGCCTCAAGATATCTCGATATTCTGCTGAAACAGCGCTATCCAAATACCGATTTTGAAGTCATTTGTGTGGCGATAACGGCAATCAATTCGCATGCGATCCTGCCGATCGCGCGTGAGTGTGCCCGCTTGGAGGGAGACCTATGGGTAATTTACATGGGTAACAACGAGATGGTCGGTCCTTTTGGTGCGGGTACGATCTTCGGGACAAAGTCTCCCGGATTGGGTTTCGTCCGCACCAGCCTTGCCCTGAAGACGACGCGTCTGGGGCAATTGATGGCAAGCTCCAGATATAAACTGGGTTCAACGTCCGAACTGCCTGCCCGATGGACGGGTATCAACATGTTCAAGAAGAATTTGCTTCGATACGATGATCCGAAGAAGCTCAGGGCCTACGAGAACTTTGAGGGCAACCTGAAGGATATACTGAAAACGGGTAGAAAGGCTGGAGTTTCAATCATCCTCAGTACCGTCGGCAGTAACCTCAAGGACTGCTCTCCTTTTGCGTCACTTCATCGGGAGGGATTGGATGCTTCAAGCAAGTCTGAATGGGACCTGCTTTTTCAGGAAGGCATGGAGCTGGAGAAGAAGGGGCAATATAAGGCGGCACTGAGCCGCTACGGAGATGCGACGTCAATCGATTCCGAGTATGCCGAACTTCAATTTCACAGGGGGACCTGTCATCTGGCGCTTGGGCATGCCGAACAAGCACGGAAGGCGTTTGTATGTGCCCGCGACTATGACGCGCTTGCCGTTCGGGCGGATACCCGCATAAACCAGATCTTGATGGACACGAATTTTGAGGGCGACGGGCAGGTGTTTGAGATCGATGCGGAAGAAGCCCTTGCCGTCCAATCTCCCGAGGGCATCCCCGGCGAGGATTTATTCTACGAGCATGTGCACTTTACTCCCGAGGGGAACTATCGGCTGGCGCGGATTATCGCGGATCAGATGGGACCCTTGCTGCCCTCCGAAATAGTGGAATCTCAAACCAAAAACTGGCTGGGAAACGACGCCTGTAACCGGCAACTCGCCCTCACGACTTGGGATCAATTGCGACTCTGGCAGGAAGAAACCAAACGCATCAATATGATGCCCTTTATTTCGCAGGCCAGCAATCCGTTGAATAAAAAAAATATCAGCAAGAAAAAGAGAGAAATAAAAGCCCGGAAAACGTGGAAGACCTGGGCGCAGGATAACCAAATGTATATCTCAGCGCTGGATCTAGCACCGGAAGACACCTTTTTGGTTGAAAACTATTCCAACTTTCTGATTGCGTATGGCAAGAAAAATGAGGCGCTCGAGCAGGCGGAAAATTTTTGTGCCTTGCTGCCTGACGTTGCGTGGACGCATTGCTGGTTGGGCGCGCTGCTGGTGGACGCGGGACGGCTGGCAGAAGCAGAGGAGTGTTTGGAGAAATCCTTGGAGATTCGCAGCGATTTTACGCAGGCACAGCAACTGTTAAATCGAATTAGGTACCCGTAACAGGGTTCTTTTGATTCGGCCGGAGCGCTAGAGCATTCGGTCAAATTTCCGATCGTTTTTTCCTGCGTACCTTGGCATCACTATTTTTTGAGCTCCGTGATGGTTTGGAAAGGTCGGATGACTGAGGCGATCAAATACCTGAAGTGTTCCCTCAAGATCGATCGGAACACCTCTTATGCCCAGAAGGAGTTTGAACCGATCCGGGTCCGTTATCCCTGTCTATAAGACCAACTTTAGTTAGGTTTTATCCTTTTGTCCTTGTCCCGAAGGGCACGAATAGCGGTAAGAAAGGCATCAACTCGACCCTTGATCGTTTGCGGTTCAGGAGTGTCGCTAAAAATGCAAATAAGCGGATTCCAGTTCGAGCTGTAAAAATGCTGGCGGCAGGTTTCATTCGTCGACGAGGTATACAAAAAAGGATGCTGATAAACAGCATCCTTCTTTAATAAGCACCATTTAGATGGTCTAAGTATTCTTACGATTCCTAACAGCCGAACGACGCATAAACCAGAGGCCTGCACCAAAGACGGCAAACAGTCCCATGGTCGCAGGTTCCGGAACGACACCCACGTTGTCAAATCCGATTTTAGAATTAACGTTGGGGTTAGTGTAATTAGGCGTAAGCAACGGTACGATCTTGAGACTTAAAGTACCGGCAGGGATGGTGTAATCCCAAGTGTAGGTGTCCCAAACGCTGGACTGCCCAGTAGCTGCAATATCAGCAGTATAACTCGCGGCACCACCGCCACCATTCCATGCTTCCATTTTCAGCCCACCGAGTCCATTACCGACAAGGTTTATCATGTCTATGCTAATCGTGATGGTCTCTCCAGCGGTGACTCCCAACGTGGCCAGCGGTGTTCCTTGGTTGCTTGTATATTCAAAGTCGGCAGGTGAAACAAGCCCACCACCCCAAGATCCTGCGGTGGCGTCAATCAGTCCATATCCACCGTCAGTAGTACTGCCACCAAGGGTACCAAGGGTGCTTCCGCCGGTGGTCTCGAAGGATACGACAGTTCCGTCTGGATCTGCAAAGCTGCTCCAGCTGGTACTGCCATTTAAGAAGTCACCGTTAGGGACTAATCCAGCGCTAGCTAAACCGGCTGTAGCAACAACAGCAACTGCTGTAAGTAATTTCATCTTCATGTTGTCTTCTCCTTTTCCTTTTTTTGTTCAGACCGTTTCACGTGCCACCACTAGGTTGCAATGCGCAAAACAAGGTCTAATGAAAGAGTTTACATGGTAGCGCTTACATTGGCAAGCGATTTTTTCAATCAATCCAAATGAAAACAGGTTGGGTTGTTTCCCCGGGTCCACCTTCTGACGGTAACGTAAAATAGCGTGGCAATGTGTTCACTGGCCGCGCCGTTTCCTATATTGCCGTAATGTTGCCCAGCCCGTTTTGCCGATGTGGATCTCTTTATTGACGCCGATCTCTTTAGTGCCATTCGGGGTAGGCGTCAACTCTTCAACAGCTTCTACAGCAATGAAGGCCGTTGAATCATCATCGGCAGGACGAGTGTAATCATTCTCATGATGTGATTTTTTTCCACTGCCTGCTAAAGGGGAAAGTCCGGGATATGAAAAAGGATGCTGATAAACAGCATCCTTTTCCAATAACGATATCTGAATTGTTTAGCTCAAGTGGCGACGAACAAAAAGGAGACCTGCACCGCAGAGGGCAAACAGTCCCATGGTCGCAGGCTCAGGAACGACACTCACGTTGTCAAATCCGATGACGGCATCGAGATTAGTGCCAACAGCGTTGGGGGCGTAATTCCACGTGACGAGCGGAACAAGCTTTAGGGCATCAGTACCGGCAGGAAGGGTGACGTCCCACGTGTAGGTAGCCCATTCTGCGGACTTCCCACTGGCTGGTTTATCACCGCCGAAGTTCGAGATCATAGCTCCATTACCCCACGATTCGATTTTAAGCCCACCAAGAGAGGTGCCGGAAAACGTCTTCATGTCCATTGAGACGGTGATGTCGTCACCAGCCGATACGCCAAAGAAGGAAAGCGGTACGCCATCGTTGCCTGGATAACTAAAGTCTTCAGGTGAAACAAATCCAGCGCCCCAGGTGCCGGAAGAGCAATCCAGCAGGCCGTAGCCGCTATTGTTGACTCCGCCGGTAGCTTCGTAAGAAACTACAGTGGTTCCGTCATCGAAGCTTGACCAATTGGCCGCGCCCGCTTCGAAGTCACCGTTAGGGACCATTATGTTTGCGCTGGCCACAGCGGCCATCGCGAGTACAGCAAGTGCTGTTAATAATTTCATCTTCATGTTGTCTTGTCCTATTTCTTTTTGTGTTCTGACCATTTCACGTGCAACCACGCGGTTGCATTGCGTAAAATAGCAACTAATGAAAGGGCTTACATGATAGCGCTTACATTGGCAAGCCGTTTTTTTAATACATCCAAACAAATCGATGGATCTATGCAGATGAACCCACCCCATTTTTATTCAGGCGCGTATTGTCACGCAGTCATTGTATATGCATATGTATTGATATGAAAAACAAGAAACGGCAGTCCAGGAAGAGCCCGTCAGCTCAAATATCGAATACAACCGCCCGCCGTGATGATCCGGGAGCGCATGGGCCTTGCGGACGAAACCGGTGGCTCATGCGCCTGATGGCCGCAATGTTAGTGCCGCTGTTTCTACTGGGGTTTCTGGAGCTGGGTTTGCGCGTGACCGGCTACGGAGCTTCATCCCGTTTTTTTATATCGAGCCAGATTGATGGAGAAAAGTTCCTGATCCCTAACCGTAAATTTACCCATAAATTCTTTCCTGCATCGATTGCCCGCACCCCGCTTCCGCTGCGCATGGCGGCGCATAAGCCCGAGGGGACCTGCCGGATTTTCCTGTTTGGAGAGTCAGCCGCCTATGGGGATCCGGATCCTTCTTTCGGAATGGGCCGTTATCTGGAGGCATTGCTGGAAAGCCGTTATCCTGCAACCGATTTTGAGGTGGTCTGCGTGGCCATTACGGCCATCAACTCGCACGTGATCCTGCCCGTCGCCCGGGATTGCGCCAAGCGTGACGGGGATTTGTGGGTCGTTTATATGGGAAACAATGAAATGGTTGGCCCCTTCGGTGCCGGCACCGTCTTTGGGCAAAAAGCGCCTCCGCTGCGCTTTGTCCGAAGTGTTCTTGCTCTCAAAACCACTCGTGTTGGGCAGTTGCTGGACGGCCTGCTTGCCGGCCTTCGAAAGGGTTCTTCCGCTCCTGAAAAATGGAGAGGGATCGACATGTTCAGCAAAAATAAATTGCGGTATGACGATGCGGGGCGACTCCGGGCGTATGAAAACTTTAAAGGCAACCTGGACGACATTCTGAGTGCAGGGCAACGGGCCGGCGTGCCGATTATACTCAGCACGGTGGCCAGCAACCTGAAGGACTGTTCTCCGTTCGCCTCTCTGCATTCGACCGGCCTGGACGCGGAGCAACTCGCCGAGTGGGACCGGTTGGTTCAGAAAGGGGCAGATCTGGAAGCTGCGGGTTCATTCCAAGCCGCTCTCGTCGCTTACACTGATGCTGCGGCCATTGATCAGGATTTTGCCGAGCTTTCGTTTCACATCGGAACGTGCCAGCTGGCACTGGGCCGCAACGATGAAGCGGTAAAGGCTTTTGAGCGGGCACGGGACTATGACGCCCTCGCGGTTCGGGCGGACACGCGCATTAACGAAATTCTCCTGGATGCCATCCAGCGGCACGCCGCTGACGGGGTGATCGGAGTGGATGCCGTCCGGGCCCTGTCGAGCCAGGCAACGGACGGGTTTCCAGGGAAGGAGTTTTTCTATGAGCATGTTCACTTTACCCTGGCGGGGAATTACAGTCTGGCGCGAATCCTTGCAGCAAAGGTGACTGAAGCACTTCCGGAGTCCATCACGGCGGGGGGGGGTAAAGGTCTGGCCGAAGCAGAAGAGCAAGCGTGTGACCGGCGTCTTGCGGTGACGGTCTGGGATCAGAAGCGCGTTTGGGATGTTGCGCTTGGGCGCATCTCCGGCGCTCCCTTCACCGCTCAATCCAGTCACCTGCGTAATGTCCGGTACTGCAAGGAACGCATAAAAGAAATCGCCTTACGGACCACACCGGCAACGTCTGCAAGCGACCGCCAAATGTATTTGGCTGCACTCGAACGAAAGCCCGACGACACGCAGGTCCGGTGGAATTATGCACAGTTTTTGGAGAGAGCCGGATCGCTTTCAGACGCCATTGTCCAAGGTCAGATCATTTGCGATCAAGTGCCCCATGCGCCTTGGCCTCATTACTTTGTGGGTTCCGTGATGGCGAGGGAGGGAAGGATCGCCGAGGCAACTAAGTATCTGAAGCAGTCCATTAAGATCGATCGGAACACCTCTCAGGCCCGGAAGGAGCTTGGCCAGATTCGGGCCCGTTATCCAGGTTTGTAAGTACGAAATTGAGGGCTCGAAAACCTTATTTCGCAAGTCGGGGTCTCCCCTTTTTTAAACGCGTGAATTCTTGGAGAATATTGATGTGAAGGCGGGTGCAGAGATTTCGCCGGAACGATTCGTGACGCGTGAACCGAGCCGTAAAGCGAGCTGGGCTGGAGGTTACGACAGCAACGAAGTGGTAATAATTCAGGCTCAAGCATGTAATGAATGAAATGTCGCATCGCGACAGGGAGAACCCACCCCGCGCTTCGCGCACCCCTCCCAGGAGGGGATCGTTAATCCGTGGTTGTCTGTCCCGAATGGCACTAAATTAAGGATTTTTTGACCGCGGAAACCGCTGATATACGCAGATTAAGCAGGAATATTCTATTAGGGCTCAACCGTTGGGAAAACGGATCAAAAGTGTGATTTTTAAAAGGGTTTATTTATATTTTATCCGTATGCATCCGCGCTGCTGTCCGAAATTTTCTTGTTTTTTGTGCACGTTTTCCTTTGAAATTTCTTGCTCAACATCAACTAAACAGGGGCTGTTTTCACAAGACAATTGCCACTCCCGCTGGTCGTTGCCGCATATCCATGCGGCCTCTCTCGACTTCGTCTCGGGTGACAACAAGATGATGAGATTGGAATAGAAAAAATAATGTGAACCATTTCGTTATTTGAACCACTCGTGACCTCGTTATTTTCCTTTGTAAAATTATCTATCGCTACGCTTTCGGCTTCGAAAATTATCCGTCGCTATCGCTTGGGGTTGTCCATCCTCTTGTAAAACCTCTTTGGTTGCGGCTGTGCCGCACTAGGTAATCCGCGGTAAAAACCCAATTGTTACCGCGTTTTCAGTGACCTAGAAGATCTCTTAACTTATTGCCATTCTTGTCTGTCCTTCTCCAGTGAGGGGTGGCCGAAAGGCAGGGGGAGGGTTGTGCGGTGTTTGAATCGTGAAGTTCTCTAGTACTCTGTCAGGGATTAAATGTCGGATGTATGACCGCAAAGACGCGAAGACGCAAAGGAAGAAAAAACGGGATTCATAAAATTGATTTTTTAATACTTGGGATAAATCAGGTTGCTTGCTTTTTTTCTTCGCGTTTTTTGTAAAGCAAAAAAACTTCCGTAATACCTCAGGTTCAATGTTGAACCCCTCTTATTTTGTGCGCAACATAAACACGGTTATGTTGTGTAGCTCATGATGTTGCGAAGCGAACGCTTGCTGAATGAATCTCACTATTTGGAACAGAGTTCGCAACATAATTCCATGGGTCAACTTGCAGTTCGATTCCCGTATTTGGGGTGCCCGTGCAAGGGACTCTGGAGCATTGCCGGCGGGAGGAATATCGAACTTCGAAGGATTTAGATCACGAATCCCGCGAATCGCACGAATAATAAAATCTTGATTCGCGAAATTAGTGTGAATTCGCGATCAAAAA